>JAEEGK010013414.1_pt1 | contig 18465 bp, 16 predicted proteins | sample 8958771 | NCBI WGS metagenome assembly JAEEGK01 (sample SAMN16246547, study PRJNA631951) | gut metagenome | biome: gut microbiome; feature: rumen; material: SC-attached | host: Bos | place: Iran: Karaj | collected 2018-10
GTCCTCCCGTAGATCTTCGTTTCTCCGGCGCAGTCGATCAGGGCGCAGGCCGCCTTGGCAGCCCGGATCATGCCGTCGGCCGCCTCCCGGACGCTTGCGCTCTCCTCCTGATCGTTGAAGGTATACAGCACGCGGTCCAGCTCCGCATTCATGGCGCGGACCGCCGAAACGCCGTCCCCGCCGCTGACCGCCGAGATCAGCCGCTCTCTGCTCTGTTCAAATATCGTCTGCATTGTCATAAAAAGGTCCTCCGGTTTCGTCCTTCCTCCGGGATCATATCATATTTGGCCGAAGAATAACAGACGGAAGCGGATTTTCCCGGCTCCGGTTCTGTTCCTGCTGCGTTTGCCGTGCTATAATGCCTGCAGCAGGAAGAACCGTCGGCAGCCGAGCCGGGAAGGGACGGGAGCCCGCATCCGCAGCACGGCCGGACCGCCCCTCCGCGCTCCCGCGGGGGGCCCGGGCGCAGGGGAAAGCGCATGGAATCCGGCGTTGTCACTTCCCCGCGGGTATGCTATGATAATGCCGTTACAGAAAACAGGCACAGGCGGTCAGAGCCCGGAAAGGAACGACGGCGATGAAAAAGCTATCTCTGAAGAAATATACGGATTTCCTTTTGAAAGAAACGGAAACCCTGCTCAATATCGACTCCCCCACAGGCTACACGGAGGAGGCGGCAGGCTGGGTGCTGGAGGAGTTCCGGAAGCTCGGCTTTGCGGCCAGCCTCACCCATAAGGGCGGCGTGCTGGTCTCCCTGGGGGGCGGGGACCGGGAGAACGGCCTCCTCCTGGAGGCGCACCTGGACACCCTCGGGGGCATGGTGGCGGAGATCAAGTCCGGCGGGCGGCTCCGGCTCACCAACCTCGGCGGAATGAATCCCAACAACGCCGAAACGGAGAACGTGCATATCGTGACGAAATTCAGCGGCGTCTATGAGGGCACCTTCCAGCTGTGCAACGCCTCCATCCACGTCAACGGCGAGTACAACAGCACCCGGCGCGACTGGGACACCTGCGAGGTCGTTCTGGACGAGGACGTGCGTTCCCGGGAGGATACGGAGAAGCTCGGCGTCGCCGTGGGCGATTTCGTATGCTTCGAGCCGAACGTCCGCATCACGAGATCCGGCTATATCAAGTCCCGCTTCCTGGACGACAAGCTGAGCGTGGGCATCCTCCTCGCCTTTGCCCGGTATATCCGGGACAACCGGATCACGCCGAAGCGCGCGCTCTATGCACACATCACGGTGTTCGAGGAGGTGGGGCACGGCGGCAGCGGCAATGTGCCCGACGGCTGCACCGAGGCCATCTCCGTCGACATGGGCTGCGTGGGCGACGGGCTGAGCTGCACGGAAAAGCAGGTGTCCATCTGCGCCAAGGACAGCGGGGGCCCCTACAGCTATCCGGTGGTGAAGGGGCTGATCGAGGCGGCCCGACGCAGCGGCGCGGACTACGCCGTGGACGTCTATCCCCACTACGGAAGCGACGTGGAGACCACCCTGGAGGCGGGCCACGATCTGCGCCACGGCCTCATCGGCGCGGGCGTCTATGCCTCCCACGGCTATGAACGGAGCCACCGGGACGGGGCGGAAAACACCCTCCGGCTGCTCATCGCCTATGCGCTGTAACGGGGCGGCTTCGCCGCTGCGCCGGGGCTTCGGCTCCCGCCGCTGAGAGCAGCCCCTGCTTTCGCGGCTGCGGCACGGACAGCCGCGCAGCGCGGGTCAGGCCCGATCAACCGCCGTCGGGTTTCCGAAAGCAAAACAGGATTTCAGCATCCGGATCCGGGCAGAAGGGAGCGCCGGAGCCGCCGACAGGAGAGATTACGATGGCTGAGATGCCCGCCGAAAACAGAAAACAGGCCGCCCAGGAGAAGCTGGGGACCATGCCCATCGGCAGACTGCTCATCACCATGAGCGTGCCGATGATGATCTCCATGTTCATCCAGGCGCTTTACAACGCCGTGGACAGCATGTTCGTCGCCCGGCTGAGCGAGGACGCGCTGACCGCCGTCTCCCTTGCGATGCCCCTGCAGAACCTGATGATCGCCCTGGCCGTGGGCACGGGCGTCGGCGTCAACGCGCTGGTGTCCCGCTCTCTGGGGGAAGGCAACCGCCGGCGGGCGGAGAAGGCCGCCAACGTCCAGGTCTTCATCGACCTGATCTATGCCCTCCTCTGCGTGCTGATCGGCCTGTTCTTCTCCCGCCGCTTCTTCCAGAGCCAGACCGACGTGGAGAGCATCATCGACTACGGCGCGCAGTACGTCTCCATCATCACGATCTTCTCCCTGGGCATGTTCCAGGCCCAGGGCCTGGAAAAGCTCCTGATCGCCACGGGCAACGCCACGCCCTCCATGGTCAGCCAGGCGCTGGGCGCGATCCTGAACATCATCCTGGATCCGATCTTCATTTTCACCTTCGGCCTCGGCGTGCGCGGCGCTGCCATCGCCACGGTCATCGGCCAGTTCGCTGCGGCGATCTGCGCCCTGGTCTATAACCTCAAGCGCAACACCGCCACCCGCTTCGACTTCCGGAAGATGCTCCCGGACCTGAAGATCCTCGGCTTCATCTACTCTGTGGGCTTCCCCTCCATGATCACCGTGGGCCTCCACGCCGTCACCGGCTATCTGCTCAACGGCATCTATCTCTCCTTTTCCACCACGGCCGCAGCCGTCTACGGCGTATGGATCAAGCTCCAGAGCTTCGGCTTCATGCCCGTCTTCGGCATGAACAACGGCACCCTGGCGATCTATTCCTACAACTACGGCGCAAAGAAGCTGGACCGCCTGTTCAGGACGCTGAAGCTCAGCGTGATCGTGGGCGCGGTCATCACCCTGGCGGTCACGATCCTCTACGAGATCATCCCCGTGCCGCTGCTGCGGCTCTTCAACGCCTCGGAGTACATGCTCTCCATCGGCGTCCCCGCCGTTCGCCGCTGCGCCCTGTCCATGGCCTTCGGCGCCGTGACGGTCATCCTCACCTCCTCCTTCCAGGCCCTGGGCCGCTCCCGGTTCGCCCTGCTGCTGAACATCATGCGCCAGGTGGTGATCCAGGTGGCCGCCGCCTGGGCCCTGAGCCAATTCGGCCGGCTGGAGCTTGTCTGGTTCTCCCCCCTCATTTCCGAGATCCTCACCCTCTGCGTCGCGGCGGCCCTGGGCAGAAAGGTCGTCGCAAAGGTCCGCTCCGAGGCCTGACCGCTGAAAAAAGCGCCTCCGGCGGTCGTCGGACCGCCGGAGGATTTCCTTTTCATTCTTCGGGCCGCTTATTTCGGGGGGGGGGGCGGCGGCGTACCGGCCCCTCTTCCCGCCGGCGGAGGAGGCCCGATACGGGACGCCGTACTTCTCATTTCCTCCGCGCTCCCCTGGCTATCGCAGCCGAAATGTGATATATCTAAGCAAAAATACGAGCTTCATTGTCCCGGCGCCGCAGCGGGGACAGGAAAGGAGCAGAGCAGATGGCCATTCACGAAGACAATATCGAGACTTTATACGAATCCAGGTTTCTGAAATGCTATGACCTCCGGTATGAGGAAGGGAAGCACTATTACGAGGCTTCCCGCCGGGGAAAGGAGGCGCTGGTGGCGAAGATGACGGACGCGGAGTTTCAGAAAATGCTCCCCGACGCCGTGACCGTCGCCGTCGTGCTGCACCTTCCCGGGGGCGAGACGCGCCTGCTCATGTCCTACGAATACCGCTACCCCGTGGGCCGGTACCTTCTGAGCCCCGTGGCGGGGCTGCTGGACCCGGAGGATCGGGAGGAGCCGGACCCCCTGGTGAGCGCGGCGATTCGGGAGATCCGGGAGGAGGCCGGGCTGACGGTCAAGGAGAGCGACCGGGTGACCGTTCTGAACCCCTGCGCCTTCTGCACCCCCGGCATCACGGACGAGTCCAACGCCTTCCTCTGCGCGGAGATCACCCTGGAGGACCCCGGCGAGCTGAACCAGACGGGCGCGGTGGGCGCGGAGAAGTTCGACGGCTTCGAGCTGCTGGACCGGGCTCGGGCGCAGGAGATCTTCCGCAGCGGCCGGGATGAACACGGCAATTTCTATTCCCTCGCCGCCTGGACGGTCCTCAGCATCTTTCTCGCGCTGTTCTGACGAAAGGAAAGAGGTTTGCTTTGAATAAGAAGATCGACATGCTCCACGGCAGCGTGATGAGCAGCCTGCTGCGATTCGCCATGCCCCTGGTGCTGACCGGCTGGCTGCAGATGCTTTTCAGCGCGGCGGACAGTCTGGTGGTGGGCCGCTTTGCGGGCTCCGCCGCTCTGGCCGCCGTGGGCGCCACCTTCGCCTTCGTCATGCTCATTATCTGCTTCTTCGGGGGCCTCGCCGCCGGCGTGACCGTATGCGCCGCCAACGACGTGGGCGCGGCGGACGCGGACAGCTATCGGGAGACCATGCACGTCTCCCTGCTGCTGGCCTTCCTGATCGGCGTTTTCGTCCTGTGCCTGGGAGAGGGGCTTTCCGGCAGCGTCCTGCGCTGGATGAACGCGCCCGCGGATATCCTGGGCGGCGCCGCCACCTATCTGCGGCTGTACTTCCTGTCTATCCCGGCCCAGATGGTCTACAACACCGGCGCTTCCCTCATGCGCGCCCGGGGGGATTCCAGCCACCCCCTCATCTTTCTGGCCATCTCCGGCGCCACCAACCTGGCGCTGAATATCCTGTTCGTGGCCCTCTTCCACTGGGACGTGGTGGGCGTCGCCGCCGCCACGGTGATCACCCAATATCTCTCCGCATTCCTGGTCATCCGTGCCCTGATGGGGGAGGAAGAGGACTGGCGGCTGGATCTGAGGAAGCTCTGCCTGCGGAAAAAGAAGATCGGCGCGATCCTGCGCATCGGCCTTCCCGCCGGTCTGCAGGCGGCCATGCTGGCCGCTTCGGACATTCCCCTGCAGACCTGTGTCAATTCCCTGGGCTCCCTCGCGGTTTCGGGGAATGCGGCGGCGCTGAACATCGACGGACTGATCTTCTCCACCATCGAATCCCTCACCCAGGCCGACACCGTGTTTACCGGGCAGTGCGTCGGCGCCGGGCTCTATGACCGGACGAAGACCGTATTCAAGGACAGCATGATTATCACCGTGATCGGCGGCCTGGCCTTCGGTCTCCTGGGCTTCCTGCTGCGGTTCCGGATCGTCGCCCTGTTTTTGCCGGACGCGCCGGAGGCCGTGGCCTTCGGCGCGGACCGGGCCAGCGCCGTGGCGACCTTCGCCTTCATCTACTCCGTCATGGGCACCATGAACGCCTCCCTTCGGGGCTACGGCGTGTCCGTCTCCCCTGCGGTGATCAATATCTTCGCCCTGTTCGGCTTCCGGCTGATCTGGGCATACACCTATTTTCCGAAGCACCCTGACCTGTTTCACCTCTATATTTCCTATCCCATCGGGTGGTCCATCGCCATTGTGATGCTCCTCATCATCTTCACCCCGGCCATCCGGAAGGCCAGGGCCCGGCGGGAAGCGGGATCCTCCGGCTGAGCCGTCCTTATCTCCGCCTGATTTGCTTTTCCGGCGCGGGAATGTTAATATCTTCCCTCCATCGGAAAAGCCGCGCGATATGTTTTGAACACGGGAGGAAACGAAAATGCTTCTTGTCAGTCGTCGTCCGGATGGGAACGCGGCGGCACGCTTTGGCGGACCCGCCGCTTTTGCCGCCGCCCCGGACGCCCTGTAAGCCGTCATGGCAGCAGCGGGAAACAGCGCCCGGATCGGCACGGACCTGACCCAGGGCAGCATCGCAAAAACTCTCATCACCTTCGCCCTGCCCCTCATCGCCACCAACCTCATCCAGCAGCTGTACTCCGCCGTGGACCTGGCGGTCATCGGCCAGTTCACGGACAAGATCGGCACCGTGGAGGTGGCCCAGGGCAGCGACGTTTCGGACCTGGTGGCGCCGCTGGCGCTGGCCTTCTCCACCGCAGGACAGATCTACATCGCCCAGCTCACCGGCGCCGGGGACAAGACCAAGACCCGGCACACCGTGGGCACCCTGCTCAGCTGGATGCTCCTCCTGAGCGTCGTCTTCGTCGCAGGGGCCCTGATCCTGCGCTGGCAGATCATGGGCTGGCTGAACTGCCCGGAGGAGGCGATCCCCGGGGCGGTACGGTATCTGGAGATCACCGCCATCGCCATGCCGGCGGTATTCATATACAACGGGATCTGCAGCGTCCTGCGGGGCATGGGGGAGAGCAAAAGGCCCCTCCTCTTCATCGTCGTGGCGGCGGCGGTGAACATCGTTCTGGACGTGGTGCTGGTGGCCTGGTTCAAGCTGGGCGCGGCGGGCACCGCCATCGCCACCGCCGCCTCCCAATACGGCTCCTGCGCGGCCGCCTGCATCTACCTGTATAAGAAGCGGGAGGCGCTGGACCTGAAATTCGACCTGGGCACCTTCCGGCTCCGCTGGGAGCCCCTGAAGATCATCCTGATCCTGGGCATCCCCCGGGTGGTGCAGAACATCGCCATCCACTTCTCCATGCTCTACTGCACGGCCCGGATCAACTCCTTCGGCATCGTCCCCTCCGCCACCAACAGCGTGGGCAACAAGATCCAGCGCTTCTGCAATGTTTTCGTCATGGGCATCGACTCGGCGGCCTCCACCATGATCGGCCAGAACCTGGGGGCCAGGAAACCGGAGCGCTGCACCAAGACCATCGGGGGCACCCTGGTATGCACCATGATCCTGGCCACCGTCACCTCCCTGGTGGGCCTCCTCTTTTCCGACACGCTCTACGGCGTCTTCACCAAGGATGCGGAGGTCGTCGCCATGGGCAGGACCTATATGCAGATCATGGTGGCCACCTTCTACTGCGGCGCTCTCATGGGTCCCTTCTTCGCCATGGTCAACGGCTCCGGCTTCGCTTCCATGGGCTTCGTCATCGGCATCCTGGACGTGGTGTTCCGGGTGGGCATCAGCCTCCTCTTCGAGCTGCTCTTCCATCTGGGGGTCTACAGCTATTGGTGGGGCAACGCCCTGTGCCGCGTGGGCCCCATGATTATATGTATGATCTACTATTTCAGCGGAAAGTGGAAAACGCGAAAGCTCCTTACCGAATAGCCCCCCTCCCTATGAACAAAGGAAGCCCCCCTGCCTCCGGCAGGGGGGTGCGTTTTCCGGGGTCAGTGGCTTTTTCCGTTTTTCTCTGCCCGGCAGGGTCGTCCTACCGCCGGAAGGGATCCCTTTCCGTGCCCCGGTAGCAGGGCCGGATCCCCTCCCGGTAGCGGAACATCGTCCGCTGCTTCCAGTCGGTCATGTCCCGCAGGGAGACGTCCACCTCCCTGCAGTGGCTTTCCAGCTCCGCCTTGCTGAACAGCAGCGTCGTCACGTTGCGGGAATAGCCCTTATAGCCCTTGGCCGCCATGTAGGCGTCGGCGTGGTACCGGATCTCCCGGGCCACGCAGGCCTCCGTCAGCAAAAACTCCTCCCCGAAGCGCTCCCGGTAAGCGCGGCAGAGCCAGTCCGCCATCCGGCCGTACGCTTCCTCCAGGCCCAGGGCCTTCATGCACCCGTCCCACCGGGCATGGGCTGAGGCCAGATTGACGCTGAAGCCCTCCGCCTCTATGGCGGCATACTCTTCCAGCAGCCCGGCCAGCTCCGCCTCCGGGCTCTCCGCAAAGGTCTGCGCTCCCCGTCCGCCGCGTTTATCCATATCCGACATGGCCTTCCCTCCGTTCCCCGGTTTATGCTCAGGGCTATCATAATACTGATCTTCCATAAAACGGTTAGAACCCGTTTTATGGCTGCGGTGAAGTCTCACCGCAGTTTTCCGGCCCTTCGGCCGGAAAAAGATCGTATCGTACTGCAAATCGCCTCGCATTGCATGCGTTTCGCCGGAAGCGAACGCATCCGGCCAATAAAAGCATTTCCATGCTTTTATTGAATTTGAGTATAACAGGCTGACGCCGGTGTTGACAACTGAAATGTGAGGCGGAAAAGCCCCGAAGAAGGGCGTTTTCTTCCCGCTTTCTTGATTTATCGGGGAGAAAAGAATACTATAGAGGCTAAGGCGCTTCCCGCTCGACGCCATCCCGGGGGGAAGGCTCGCAGACGGCTTTATGGAAGCGCCCGCCAAAGCGCGGCGGGAGAAGGGGCGGAACAGGATGAAAAAGATCGAGCTCGTCGGAGAGAGTTACAGCGGAAACTGGACCCGGTCCCGCACGGCCTGCCGGGGGATCGTGCTGCGGGAGGGAAAGCTCCTGCTGTCCCACGAGGCCGGCTCCGGCCTCTGGATGATCCCTGGGGGCGGGCTGGAGCCCGGGGAGGACGAGACTTCCTGCTGCGTCCGGGAGGTGGCGGAGGAAACGGGCTACCTCATTGAGCCCTCCGCCTGCGCCCTGGTGATCGAGGAATACTTTTACGATTTCAAGCACACGAACCGCTACTATTTCGGCACGGTGATCCGGAAATGCGAACAGCACCTGACGGATCGGGAGGCTCAGGCCGGGATGGAGCCGCGATGGCTCACCGTGGAGGAGGCCAAGGCCGCCTTCACCTGCGACCCCGGCGCCCACGAGATGCTCAAAATGCTCTACCGGCGGGAACTCGCCGCTCTGTGCGCCCTGTTCGGCGGGGAACAGCCGTCCGTTTGACGGACAGTTCAAACATAATAGGAGGAAGACGCTATGTTCACGGCAGAAATGATCGCCCCCTGCGGGCTGGACTGCAGCCTGTGCATGTTCGCCCACGCCAAGGAGAAGCCCTGTCTCGGCTGCAACTCGGACAGCGACACCAAGCCCGCCTTCTGCGCCAGCTGGTGCAAGATCGTCCCCTGCGAGAAGCGCGTGAAGAACGGGTACCGGTTCTGCGACGAATGTCCGGATTATCCCTGCGAGGACATGATGGAGCGGGAGACCCGCTATACGACGGCCTATCCCCTGAAGGAATCCCCCATGCAGAACCTCAGGGACATCCGGGAGATGGGCATGGACGCGTTTCTGGAGCAGGAGCGCAGGAAGTGGTCCTGCGAAAAATGCGGCGGCCCGGTCTGCGTGCACAACGCCCTGTGCCGGGACTGCGGGAGCAAGGCCGCTGGGACCTGAGACCGGCCGGGGGGGTAAACGATGCTGATCCAACGGAGCATAAGCACAACGAAGCACACCCAGATGGTGGATATCACGGACCTGGTCCAAAAGGCGGTGGAGGAAAGCGGGGTCACGGACGGGATCTGCACCGTCTTCATCCCCCACACCACCGCCGCCGTGACGATCAACGAAAACGCGGACCCGGACGTGGTGCGGGATTTCACGGCGGAGCTGGGCAAGCTCGTCCCCTGGGAGGACGGCTACCGCCATCTTGAGGGCAACTCCGCCGCCCACCTGAAAGCCAGCCTGATCGGCTTTTCCCAGCAGATCATCGTCGACGGTGGGAAGCTGGCCCTGGGCACCTGGCAGGGGATCTGGTTCTGCGAATACGACGGGCCGCGCCGCCGGAGCGTCTATGTGAAGGTGATGGGCTCCGGGGAGGCAGCGGCATGGTGATCGGGATCATCGGGGAGAACTGCAGCGGGAAATCCACCCTCGCCGGGCAGATCCAGGGGACCGTCGGCGGGGAGATCGTTACCGGGAAGGATTATCTCCGCCTGGCGAAAAGCGAGGGCGAAGCTTCCTCCCTGTTCCGAAAAAAGCTGGAGGAAGCCCTTGCGTCGGGGACCCTCATTTACGTGATCTCCGAGCCGGAGCAGGTGAAGCTGCTGCCGGAGGGGGCGGTGAGGATCCTGGTAAGCGCAGACCTGGAGACCATCAAAGAGCGCTTCAAGGCCCGGATGCGGGGAAACCTGCCCCCGCCGGTGGCGCAGATGCTGGAACGAAAGCACGGGATCTTCGACGGCGGGGAGTACGACTACCGCTATGACGGCGTCAGCGGAGACGCTTCCGCGCTGTGCCGGGCGCTGAAAGCGCGCGGGGAAGGCGGGCCGCGATGAAGATCGCAGTGATGACCTTCCGGCTCCACGCCCCCTGGGTCTGCAGCCTGAAGGAAAAGAGGATGATCGTCAAAAGCCTCGTCGCCAGGCTGCAAAACCGGTTCCATATCTCCGCTGCGGAGGTTGCCGAGCAGGACGCCCACCGGATCATCGTGATCGGCGCGGCGGCCATCGTGCCCCACAATGCCCTGGCGGACAGCCTGATGGACGAAATCTCCGCCTTCGTGGAGGAGAACACGGAGGCGGAGGTGCTGGAGGAGACCCGGGAGATCCGGTAAGCTGCCCTTCTCCCGGGGCCAATGGGGGCGCGCTGCATTTTGCAGCGCGCCCCCGTGATTATCCGTGTTAAGCGCAGGCGGGCCGCCGCCCGTCAGGGCCGGCAAAAAAGCACGGCGGAAACCCTTCCCGCAAAGGCTGTCCTATTCTGATCGAAAAAGAGGATCATTCCCCCTGCGCTGCCCCGTTCAGGAACGCGGCCAGCTCCCGGACGGCGCGGACCGCGTCCGCATCCTCGGCGGCGGGGAGGGTATTCGTGGCGTGGCTGCAAACCAGGGGGAAGATCTCCCTTGCGTTCAGCTGGCGAAGCAGGATCTTCGCGGTGGTATAGGGCCGCCTGGGATCGCCGTCCCCGCCTCCCGCCAGGATGACGCCGCCCCTTTTCGGCCGGATGCCGGGATCCTCCCCTCGGAAAAAGCGGGCGGAAAAGTACAGCTGGAAGCGGCTCGCCACGTCCAGCAGCTTTCCGGTCAGCTCGGAATAATAGATGGGCGACGCGATGACCACGTTGTCGCATTCCTCGACATATCCGTAGATCTCCTGCATTTCGTCCGGCAGGACGCACTTCTTTTCCCTGCGGCAGCTGCGGCAGTCGATGCAGGGGGAGATGTTCGCCCGATAGCAGTCCACCACCCGGCTCTCCCCTTCCAGTTGCCCGGTGAGGACCCGGATCAGGGCCGCAGTGTCCCCGTTTCTCCGGGGCGAACCGTTGAAGATCAGGGTTTTCATGGGGCTTCCTCCTCCCTTTCCGGCTTTTCCAGTTCCTTCCGCAGCATGATGATCTCGTCCGTGCGGTATTCCTCCCGAAAGCCCTCCCGGAGGAACAGGGAGATCGCCGGATTGTCGATGGCGATGTCGTCGTAAAGGACAGTTATCCCCCGCTCTGCGGCGGCCCGGCACAGGAGGCGAAGCCCTTCGCGGCCATAGCCCTTTCCCCGCTGCCCGGCATCCACGATCACATCCGCCAGCCACAGGCCCCGGTCGCCGTCATAGTGACAGGCGATCTCGCCCACGAAGGCCCCGGTTCCGGATTCCCGCAGATACCGGTAAAAGCGCTTATCCTCATGGCGGACCAGCCAGTAGTCATACCAGTCCGCCCAGGCCTCCTCCGGAAAGGGGATCGTGCCGCCCCAGGCATGGTTATAGGACATGGTCTCCGGGTCGCTCAGGAGCTTTTCCCGGAACCACAGCTCCGGTAATTCGGGCTTGTGCAGCAGGATCATGGTTTAGCCTCCCTTTCCGTCATCCCGGGTCAGCCGCCCCGCCGAACTCCTCCGGGATGGCATACCGCTGGGGGTCCGGCGCCTCTGCAGCCGGCGTCGCCGCAAAGACTCTGACCGTTTCCTCTTCCGTGACGCCCTCACAAACGTTCTCCCCCAGGCCGCAGGTCTCTCCTGTGAATACGCCGTCCGAAGCACTGTAACGATAGGTTCCCTGGTTATAGCCCAGGTCTGTCCATATACTCATACTGGCGCCATCGGGGAAATACCACTGCTGCGTATCCGCTCCCCGCAGGCAGTAGTTTCTCAGCTGCATTTGCCGGTATTCCCCATAAGTTTCCCATCCGTAGTCTTCGAGGAACTGACACATCCCGCCCGCCAGACACGAATCGGGAAGGTGCGTATCATAAATCGCGATCAGCGTGACCTCCTCCGTCTCCAGGTTTTCCAGCCAGGTGCCGATATAGGTCGTATCCTCATATTGCCAGCTTTTGAGAACAAAACGATACCAGGTCCCCGCCTCCCATACCAGGGGCACGATGAGGCTGGTTCCACTTCCCTCATTGTCGAAATGCCTGCTCTTTCCTTCGGGATAGACGCAGGTGGGCACCAGCGTCTCGATCTTTTCATTCCCGCGAAACACATCGGTCTGCCACATGCTTGTAATGCCCGTGGTATATTCCCCCACATCCTGCAGGCCCGCATAAGCGCCGACCGTATCGCAGCGGGTATAACCGTTCTCTTGCATGAACGGGTCATAGTCCATCCACCAATTTACCAGCGACCAGTAGGTATAATCCGCCAGGGAATCCGTTCGGAAATCCACCGAAAAGAAATCAAAACGCTGCTCTGTTTCGGACAGCATCGGATAGACCAAGAGATACTGCGCACAGTAATCGGGTTGATGAACGCTCCGGGCGATCATTTCCTGCGTGATCCCGCTTTCCTCGAAGGCCTCCCAGAACTCCGGCGTGGGCGTGTAGCTGTACTCCCGATACAGGCTTGGATCCGGCCGATAATAGGGCGGGGCGGCATTGGACCGCAGGCTTTCGATCCCCTCTGCTTCCGGCAGGATCTTCCATATATCGTTCTGCGTCACCATTTCCGTTTTGCTGAGGATGAAACCCCTCTCCCGGGAGAGAACGCACCATTCCGGCTTCTGAGCGGAGGTGATGAGGAAGCCGTCTCCATATTTCGTGAGCTTCCAGAACTGACCGGAACCGCCGTTGTCCCAGTACAGATGGACCCGCGTGCCCGCCTGGTACCAGGCATAGTCCAGATCCAGGATCATGGTGTGATCCCGTTCCAGCTGGATGCGGTCCCCATTCTCCCCCGGCGCCAGCCGCCAGAGGCAGAGGGTGTCGGAAAGGATCAGGGTGTCGATGTCCTCGTCCACCGAGAGGAACGCCCGATTTCCGTTGACCAGGGCAAAGGCCTGGTCCGTCGGCGCTTCCTCCGCAAAAGGGAAGCCCTGGCGCGAAAACAGATCGGCGGCGCGCAGCGTCACGCTCTGGCGCCGGTCGGCGTAGAGCAGGCGGCTGAGGATGGCCGCCACTTCCCGGCGGGCGATATCGGAGCTGCCGTTGAAGCGGTTCCCGTCGCTCCCGGTGAGGATCCCGGCGCGGTAGAAGGCATAGACCGCCCCCGCATGGCCGTCGTTCATTCCCACATCGGGGATCGCCCCGTCCTCCACCTGGTTGACGGGTGTGACGTCGACGCCGGGTATGGCGGCGAAGATGGTCACCATCTCCCCCCGGGTGGCAGGCCTGCTCCAGCTGCCGTCATATTCGTCCCCGATGATCCCCTTTCTCTTGGCATAGTCCACATAAGTGGAATACCAGACGGGAGAACCGTTTTCCAACGTGACGCTTCCGTCCTCCAGCGTCTGGGCGACCCGGGCGGCGAGGGTGACGGTCTGGGAAAGAAGCAGCTTCCCATCCGGATCAAAGCTCGTCTCGGACACGCCGACGAAGAGACCGGACTCATAGGCCCGCTCCACGTCGGCAGCGTACCAGGCATTCGGGGAAACATCCTCGAAGGGCAGCTCCTGCGCCTTCACCGGCAGTACCGGAAACAGCAGGAGGGCCAGAAACAGCGCGAGCAGTGCCCGCAGCCCGGGGCCTTTTGGATCATTCATACCGCAGCCTCCCGTTCAGGATCCGACCTCACCGCTTTTCCGGCGGCGGGCCGTTTTTGTATACGCCGATTATACCCTCCCGGGGGAGAAGGAACAAGTCTTTGTTGAAAGCTTCGGGGCCGCCGATTATAATAAGGATATGCAAAGAAAGTGCTTTTGCGCAGGAGCGCCGCCGGGCTCCCGGCGGAGAAAGGAGACCGTCATGGAGAAAAACACGCCTTTGTACGACCCCAGCCTGCCGGTGGAGGAGCGGGCGAAATGGCTCGTTTCCCAGCTGACCCCGGAGGAGAAATTCGGTTGCTTCTCCGTGGGGATCCGGATCCCGCGCCTGGGGATCGCCGCCTCTACCTGCGGAGGCGAGGGCGCCCACGGCGTCCAGGCCAGGGCCGGGCAGCGGGAGGCCTATCCTCCCACCCCCACCACCTCCTTCCCCCAGCCCATCGGCATGGCGGCCACCTTTGACCGGGAGCTGATCCGCCGGGCGGGGGACGTGACCGGGAAGGAGTCCCGCGCCTTCGCAAACGCCGTCGGCAAGGGCGGCAACGGCCGCCTGGGCCCCACCATCGACCTCTGCCGGGATCCCCGCTGGGGCCGGAACGAGGAGGGCTACGGCGAGGACCCCTACCTCACGGGGAAGATGGCCTCCGCATACATCGCCGGCATGCAGGACGAGCATAATTATGACGGCTCTCCCCTGGCCCCCGGCGAGCGGGGCGACCGGGTGCGCACCGGCGCGGTGCTGAAGCACTTCTACGCCAACAACCAGGAGTGGCGGCGCTGCTACGACAATTTCGACGTCAGCGACAAGGTGAAATACGACTATGAGCTGGAGCCCTACCGCTACTGCGCCCAGGAGGGGCATGCAGAGGGGGTCATGACCTCCTACAACGAGATCAACCACATCCCGGCCATGCTGAACCATGAGGTCCAGGACATACTGAAGGACCGATGGGGCGTCCGCTATGCCATGACGGACGGGGGAGATTTCCTCCAGACCGTGGACTTCCACCACTATTTCGAGACCCACGCCGAGACCCTGGCGGAAGCCGTCAGGGCGGGGGTGGACGCCATGCTGGACGATCCCTTCGCCGTCGCCGACGCCGCCCGGGAGGCATACGGGCGGGGCCTCGTCACGGAAGAAGAAATGGACAAATCCATCCTCTGCACGGTGACCGAGCTGATCCGCCAGGGTGCCTTCGACCCGGAGGACCCCTACGCGGACCTGGACATGGCGGACGTGGGGACGGACGAAGCCAGGCGCATCTCCCTGGCCATGAGCAGGGAATCCAACGTCCTGCTCAAGAACGAAGGGGGCTTTCTCCCCTTTTCCAGGGACGACGATATCGCCCTCATTGGCCATGTGGGGGCGAGCTGGTACATGGACTGGTACGGCGGCAAGCCCACCTATGCCGTGACGCTGAAGGCCGGACTGGAAAAGCGGATGCGCCGGGAAATCCCATACGACAGCGGCCTGAACCTGGTGCGCTTCAAGGCGGGGGACAAATACCTGGGGGCCAGCCGGTCCCCCATGGACCCGGAGGCGGCGGAGCTCATTTTGGTGGACAGGGCGGAGGACGCCGTCCTTCTGGAGCAGACCAACTGGGGCTGCGGCTCCAATTTCCTCTACGCTCCCGCCTACCGGAGATTCCTGACCGTGGGGGAAGACGGGAAGATCAGCCTCGCCTCCGACGATCCCTTTGCCTGGTATGTCTATGACAGCTTCACCATCGGCACGGCGGAGGCGGTGCGCACCCCGAACCCGAGAAACGCAAACAGCGTGGAGCTGAGCCGCTACTGGAACGACGAGGAGGGAGAGATCCGCCTGTACTGCTTCGGCAACCGAAACGTGTACCTGGAGGACGGCAGGCTGAAAACGGATCCTCTGGTCCGCCTCCAGGCCGGATCCGGCACCAAGGAGGGCGGCAATCAGGAGTCGGCCTGGGCGGGCTCCCGCAGGGAAGCTTCCGTCCTCACCGTGGAGATGGTCTCCAGCGGCGTCGAGCGGGCCATGGAGCTGGCGAAGAAGGCCAAAAAGGTCATCGTGGCTCTGGGCTGCAATCCCGTGGTGAACGCGAAGGAAGAAATCGACCGGAGTACCATCGACATGATCCCCCTGCAGGAAAAACTGGCGGAGGCGGTGTACGAAGCCAACCCCAACACGGCCGTCGTCCTCCTCACGAATTACCCCTACGCCGTCAACTGGCTCCAGGACCACGTGCCGGCCATCCTGACGAACGTCACCGGCTCCCAGGACCTGGGCAACGGCCTGGCCGCCGCCATCTTCGGGGAAGCCAGCCCCGCCGGGCGGCTGCCCATGACCTGGTACAAAAGCGACGGGGACCTGCCGCCCCTGGAGGATTACGATCTGATCAATCATCCCCGGACCTACCGGTATTTCCAAAAGCCGGTGCTGTACCCCTTCGGCTACGGCCTCTCCTATACCCGCTTTGAATACGGCCCCCTGCAGGCGGAAAAGTGCGCCGGCGGCGCCCTGCGCGTCTCCGTGGAGGTGCGCAACGTCGGCGGCGTCCCGGGCGACGAGGTGGCCCAGCTGTATATCCGGCGTCTGTCCCCTTCCAAGACGGTGCATCCCCTCCGGCGTCTCGTCGGCTTCCAGCGCCTCCATGACCTGGCCCCGGGGGAAGCGGCCCGGGCGGAGTTCACCGTGGAGCCCGGCGACCTGGAGATCTATGTGGAGGAAGCGGGAAGGAAGCTCGTGGAGCCCGGCGCGTATTTCCTGTATGCCGGCGGCTCCTGCCTGGATGAGCGCTCCGGAGCGGAGGTGGAGCTGTAAATGCCCGGACAGAGCGCATTTGACAGGATGGTCCCCGTGGAGGGGAAAGACCTGCCCGCCCTGGCTCCCTGCCCGGATTATGCCCCGGAGAACCTCCGCAGCGCACTGGAGGCGGTGATCGAGGCGTCGGGCGGCCTCGGCTGGGTAAAGCCCGGCATGCGCATCGGCATCAAGCTCAACCTCTGCGCGGCCAAGCCGCCGGAGGCCGCCGCCACGACCCATCCCGCTGCGGCGGCGGAGCTGACGCGGATGCTCACCCAGAGGGGGGCGGAGGTGGTGCTGGGGGACAGCCCCGGCGGCCCCTTCGTCCCGGCGCTGATGCACCGCCTCTATGAGACCGCCGGCCTGCAGCTGTGCCGGGAGGCGGGGGGCAGGCTCAACGAGGATTTCGGCTATACGGAGGTGGAGTTTCCCCAGGGCAAAAGCCTCCGGCGCTTCGCCTGCGTGGACTGGCTGCGCTCCTGCGACGCGGTGATCAATTTCTCCAAGCTCAAGTCCCACGGGATGATGGGGATGACCGCAGCGGTGAAGAACCTCTACGGCGTGATCCCCGGCACCTACAAAAGCGAGTATCACTATCGCCACGAGGACCCCATGCGCTTCGCGGACATGCTGGTGGACCTGAATGAATATGTAAAGCCCCGCCTGTGTCTCTGCGACGCGGTGGAGATCATGGAGGGCAACGGCCCCACCATGGGCACGCCCCGGCATCTCAGCCTGCTGCTGGCTTCCCGGGACCCCTACCGCCTGGACCGGCTCTGCGCCGCCCTGCTGGGCCTGAAGGAGCGGGAGATCCCCTATCTGGAGGCGGCGAAGCGGCGGGGTCTGCTGCCGGAGGAGGAAGCGGAGATCGCCGCCATGGCGGCGCCCTACGCCCTGCGGGACTTCCGCCGCTCCGGGGCGACGGCCTCCTGGTTCGCCCGCTCGGAGGACGACCGGGGCCTGCGGAAAATCGCCAAGCAGGGCATGTACGTGCTCTTCCGCTCCCGCCCTATCCCGGGCCGGGACTGCATCGGCTGCGGCAAGTGCGCCCGGGACTGCCCCGCTAAGGCCATCACGATCCGGAAGGGAAAGGCGAAAATCGACCGGCGGGCCTGCATCCGCTGCTTCTGCTGCCAGGAGTTCTGCCCCACGGGGGGAATGAAGGTGCATCGTTCCCTCGCGGCGAAGCTCACCGGGCGCTAGTCGGGGACGTCTCCCAACCGGCGAATACCCGCCCGCCCCGGTCCGCCTCCGGCGCGGGCGCAGGGGACGTCTGGCGGGCGGCGGCAGCGAAGATTTTCCCGCGTGCGGATTCCCTCTTCCCGTTTCCCCGGAACTGCGGTATAATACATTAAAAAGATGCCGAAAAAGGGGGGACGACCATGCTGCGCCAATGCGCCCTGGAGAACCCGGCTTTCCGGGAGCTTCAGGACATCTGGCTGGACCGGGACGACCGGGTATCGGCTTTCCGGGCCGCCGGGGGCAAGGTCGTGGGCTGCCTGGGCTGCGACGTGCCGGAGGAATACCTGCTGGCGGGGGGGCTTATGCCCCTGCGCATCGTCCCCGACCCGGAGAGCGATCTCTCGGCGGCGGACGAAATCCTGGAAGCCTGCTTCGACCCCATGGTCCGCAGCCAGTTCGACCGCATCGTAAGGCGGGACGGGCCGAAACCCTGGGACTATCTGGCCGTGTCCAATTCCACGGATGTGCTGGTGCGGACCTATCTCTATCTCCGGGAACTGCGGCGCACCGAGCCGGAGGCGCCGGTGCCGGACACGGCCTTCATCGACTGGCTCTTCACCCGCTCCCGGAAATTCCAGCTTTACAACGAGGCCCGGGCGGGGGAATTTCGGAAAAAGGCGGAGGAATGGGCGGGAAGGCCCATCACGGATGAAGACGTGCGCTCTGCCATCCGCATCCTGAACGGGGAGCGGGCCGCCCTGCGGCGCATCTCCGCCCTGCGCCTGGCGGACGCACCCCGGGTGACGGGGACGGAGGCCCTGGTCATCACCGGCGCGGGCTTCCGCATGGACCGGGCCCGACACCGGGACCTGGTGAACGAAGTGGCGGACGCCGCCGGGGCCTGGCCCGCGCTGACGGGACCCCGGCGCTATTTCAGCGGCACGGAGCAGGACCGCGCCGCG
>JAEEGK010013415.1_pt1 | contig 18464 bp, 12 predicted proteins | sample 8958771 | NCBI WGS metagenome assembly JAEEGK01 (sample SAMN16246547, study PRJNA631951) | gut metagenome | biome: gut microbiome; feature: rumen; material: SC-attached | host: Bos | place: Iran: Karaj | collected 2018-10
TCAGTAGCGCTTGTACATATGGCTTCTTCATAATCTTGTTGGTAATAAGTGGATTTATAGTTTATCGTGTGCAAATATAGGAAAAGATTTCGATATTGTAAAGGAATACGCAATTATTTTCAAAAAAGAAACATATGTCGTTGAGGTGCAGGCCTATAATGAAATGGGTAAAACAAAGTGGACCCCCGTAATAGAGGATGAGATGCTCATCCTCTATTTTTAGTTCTGAAAGAAATTATCATAATTATCATAATTATCACAGAAATCTTTTCCGTTATTCCGATATTTTTCCGTTTCTTCCGTTATAAAAATCTTTGCGCCAATCACCATGAGAATTATTTTAATCTCTCACAGAACTGACTATTTTTTTTATTTCCCGCAGAAAGAGCGGAAATAACAGAAAGGGCTACGCCCGCCATGCGGCATGATTATCAATAGACATTAGAATCAAATAGTAATTAAAATTTCTGCCATTTCTGTGATTTCTGCGGGACCTAAAAACTCTCACAGATCGCACAGTTCCCACAGATATTTTCCGTTCTTCCGTTAATTTTTCCGGTTCTTCCGTTATAAAAAAAATTTGTGGGCAGAATTATTCACATTATTCACATTTCTTTCCATGTATAAAAAAACGCCACGCGTATCACTACGAATGGCGGAATAAATGAATATATAAAGTGTTAAACCACTAAAACTATTTAAGTACGTCTTTGTAGGTATCTTCAGCGAGTTCCTTCAGCAGACTTTTGTAACGCTTGGTCTCGGTCCATTCGCTCTTGCCCGTTTGATCTTTCACTTCAATCACAAGTACACGTTTGTTGCCTTTATAGAGTTCCAAAGTGCCCGACATTTTCATTCCTCCGGCACCAAAGCCAATGGTAAGAGCCAAGGCTGCGCTGCCGAAATGTAATTCCGTTGGCTTGATGACCAGACGGTATTCACCTCCAGTCTCACTTGCCTTCATTCCTTTCTTATTTTTACTATTCCAACTCTTTATGAAAGCCTTAAGACCTTCCTTCTGATCTTCGGGCCAGTCGCGTTGCCAATCGGCTTCGCGTCCTGCAACATACTGCTTGTAGGGGGTTCCCTCTACATTAGTCTTTGAAAAATCGTACTCTACGCTGAAGGTTGCATTTGCATCTCTCAGCACGTTCACATCACCCGAAATCACCTTGCTGTCAGCAAAGGCGTTTGCAGTAGCCATCATAAAGGCTATCACACTGATAATCAACTTTCCCATATTAATTTAATATATAACTGTTAGTATTTATTTGTAATGTAACTGCAAAAGTAATAAGAAGATTTGAAAAATCAAAATGCGAGGCGGAAATATTTTTGAAACGACAATGAAGAATGAGTAATAATTCGCACACCGCTGGTTCCGTAATTTCTGTGCGAGATATTTGGATATTTGGATAATTATTCGTAAATTGCACCCCGAAAAATTAATCCATAAACGACTAAATATTAACAGTATGAAGAAAAAACTACTTATAACTATTGCCCTCCTGCTGACAGCGTCAACGGGCGCGTGGGCAGACGACATTGTAACTCAAAGTAATTTCTACAGCTACTTTGATGCTAATGGTAATTTATTGGATGCAATCACATCCGATAAACTGATTTTCCAAGGCGAGTTCTCTAATTTGGTAAATTACATCAATCTTGATAGACCTATAACCATTACTGGCGATAATGCTGTATTAAACAACATTGCTATTATTGTAAGGGGTTCTGATGTCACCTTAGACAAAGTATCAGTAACTTATAACGCTCCTGATGGAGAGGAAGCAAAAGCCATCTTCGCTAACGGCGCTAAGAACTTCAAATTAACCAACTCTGAAATCATCTTCACTGGTGAAAACCCTGGATCCAACCACTATCGCGGATTGGAAGTGCGCAATTGTGATGGTGCTGTAATTGACAACAACACGATCACTGCTACCTTACCTGCTGTTGATGTTTGTTGGGATAGCGATGGTAGTATTGATCAGGATTTAGTTTTAGCCGTTGGTATTCAAGGTGGAGACAAAGTTGAATTCACTAACAATATTGTAAAAGTTAACATTATAGGCGAAATTGGCTGGAATCCTACTATTGATGCTGTAATGGTTTATAGCGCTTATAATATTCTAATTAATGGAAATAACATTACTGTTTTGGACACCACAAAAGGAGATAATGCAAGATACTACTACAGCTTAGACATATACAGAACAACCGGTACTGTTGAAGCTAACGATATTATCGTTAACACTACTACTGATATTGACCGTATAGGTGATGCAATGCCAATCCAATTGACCGGACCATTTACAATCACTGTTAAAAATAATCATTTGACTGGTATTTCAAAAGGTCCTGTTACTGCTATTAATGCTTCCAATTGGGGTGGTGAAGCCATTTTAACTGCAGAAAAGAACAATATTGACGTAACAGGTTACATCACTAATGCTACCTACTTTTGCGTTTCTGGTATTGAGGCTCAAATCGACACGCTTAAAGCTTATAAAAACACAATCAATGTTACTAACCTTGCAGGTTATGATGATACCTACCCGGTCTACGGTGTAAGTATGTCATCTCCATATGCGATTGGTGATCCTTCTGCTGACATCCAAGGCAATAACATGACCGTTGATGGTAAATATGCAGTTTACTACGAAAAAGCAAGTTACACCAACGTCATCAGAAACGCATTACGTGCTCATGAATTGACTGGTGATGATGCTGTATACATTGGAGCCGGAGAAGAAAATGTAGTAAAAAATAACGTAGACGCCTTCAAAAGCATCACGACCGGTGTGAAGTCCGTAGAAAACAGCAACGCTGATGTAAACACCTATAGCGTCACTGGTGTCCGTGTCAACACCCCCTCACATCTCCCCAAAGGCATTTACATCATAGGAGGCAAGAAGGTTATCGTGAAATAAACACTCCCCACCCCTCTTAGGGGCGGTGTCCTGGCAAGGGGGGCGGGATATGTCTAAATCACATCTTTACCTTCACACTCCTGTTGCCCACTTTCACGATGACGATTTCATCCTTTGGCAAGTTGGTGGGGATGATTGCCTGTCCGCCATTCACTTTGGCAGAACCTAATACCTTGCCGTCGATGGAATAAGCAGCTACATACTGATTCTCCTGTTCACTCCTCACCACCAGGTTTCCGTCCTGGGCAGAAATCAGAACCGGGATACTCTCTGCAAAGGCCTTGGCCGAAGTAGTAATGCCCGTAGTCTGACTAAGTACAGCATTCGTCCATACCAGGGTGGCTGTGGCTACATCAGAGGCCTTATAGCCCGACTTCGTTGCATAGACGCTGATTTCGTAGGTGGCAGAGAGGTTTACGCTGCTGGCAACACCCGACTTGATGTCCGCGTCGTTAATGGTGTAATGGTATTGCACACTTTTCGTTGCACACGAAAACTTCAGTTTGTTATTGGTAAAACTGATGGTTGGTGTGGCGCATTTAATATTGATCTCTTCGATATATGCAAACTTGTTCCAGTAATTCTTAGAATTGTATACCCCGACCTTTCCCTCGGGTACATATAATGAGGCATTATCGAATACAACTTTTGGGAAACAGTAATCATCAATTGAACAGGGTTCTTCCATTTCAGAAGTCACGGAGGTCAGGCTGCTGCAATACCTGAAAGCATTGCTTCCGATGTAGGTGACGGTATTGGGGATGACCAGGGATGTCAGTTTTTCGCTTCTAGCGAAAGCATAGTCTCCGATGTAGGTGACGGAATTGCCGATGGTCAACGATGCCAGGTTGGTGCAATTATTGAAAGCAAATTCTCCGATGAAGGTGACGGAATTGGGGATGGTCAATGATGCCAGGTTGGTGCAATCTTCGAAAGCACTGTTCTCGATGGTGGTGACAGATTTGCCAAGGGTCAACGTGGTCAGGTTGTCGCAATAATTGAAAGCAAATTCTCCGATGGAGGTGACGGAATTGGGGATGGTCACCGAGGTCAGCTCGCTACAACTAACAAAAGCATATGCTCCGATGCTTTTGACGGATTTGCCGATGGTCAACGATGTCAGGCCAGAGCAAAAATAGAAAGCCCTGTCTCCGATGCTGGTGACGTTACTCGGTATGGACACAGAAGTCAGTTTATAGCAATAGTAGAAAGCCCTTTCTCCGATGCTGGTGACGGAACTGGGAATGGTTACCGAGGTCAGGCTTCTGCAATTGTTGAAAGCAGATGCTCCGATGCTGGTCACCTTCCTTGTGCGCGACGAATAGGTCACTTCCTCGGGGATTTTGACAACTCCGGTATAAGAATTGTAATCTGTGGTTTCATACGTCACTTCCAACTCCGTACGATCGTTTTTATAATTGTAATAAATCTTCACGCCATCATTCTCTACTGCGATGTCGTAGGCGCTGGCCAGCAACGGAAGGGCCAGCAATAATGATAATAAGAATAGTTTTTTCATATTGTTTTTTGTTTGATTAATAATACAAGTGCAAATATATAGATAATTATTGAAACGACAATGAAGATTGAGTAATAATTCGCACACAGATTTCACGGATCTCACAGAATAATTATTTCACACAGAACCGACGAACGAGTGAGAACAAAGTTATGCTTGTATAGACTTTGTCGAGCGAGGAGGAGGAAGGCGAAGCCAAATCGCAGAGAACACAGAGGTCTCGCAGAGAATTATATCACACAGAACAATAGTATTTCTGGATTAATTATGATAATTATAATAATTTCTTTCTAAATCTATATCTCTCACAGAAATACTATTTCACATCTTCCAGCAAAACAAGGCCCTTTACTGTCAACAGATACTTCTGTCGCGGATGGCGAGGAGAGTCTGGGTAAAGTAAACAGATATAACCAGCTTTAATTGCTGGGTTGAGGTGAAGACTCAAGAAATTCTCTCGATCCCTGAGCCCCAGTGCCGACATCATTTCTTTAACAGACAATTGCTGTTTCCCAACCTCCCGCACAAGATTAATAATATTAGGATTCTCTGTATTTAACTTGTCGGGTACTTGTCCGGTACTTGTCGGGTACTTGTCGGGTACTTCTTCAATTTCAGGTGTTTTCCAATCTTCTGGCGCATCGATCATCATATACCTGTTTTTGAGTGTATTTTTCTCGCCCAGTAACAGATTACGGAAGAATCGCACCAAAAACAGTGGTTCATAGCTGATACCCTTTTTCAGGTTCCGATAGTTAGCACGAACCAGTGCATTGCGGAAATACCAGGAATGACGTTCAAACAAGTCGTTGTTCACACTGAATCCCTGCGAGCGTAGGTACTTGATGGTAAAGATGGCGGTGGTCCGAGTGTTGCCCTCACAAAAGGGATGAATCTGCCACAAGCCTGAAACAAACTTGGCCAGGTGCTCTACCATCTGATCCTTATTCAATGATGAATAATCAAACTGTCGCTCTTGTTCCAGATCGTATTCTATAGCCATACGTATATCCTGCCAACGTCCATAGAGAACAGAGTCACCTAACAGTACCCACTCTTTCTTCGAGATATCATAATCGCGGAAACGGCCAGCATGTTTGAACACGCCTTCAAAGATGGCACGGTGAATAGCAGACAATCCAGCTGCACTATACGTAAAGGCATCCGTTTGTAAAAGTTTTGAGATATTGCTCGACACACGGTCTGCCTCTTCCTTATCTTCATCACCTTCATCATGAGCCGTCTTCTTGATATAATACTGCTTAACCATTTCGCGTGCCTCGTCGATGGTTATTTCGCCCTCGATATTCCGGCGTGCAGTCTCTTGCAGATATTCAGAAGTCTTCAACCCATCCACAGCCTGCAAACCAATAGCTACGCGCCATGCATCAGCACGTTCACGCTTTTGAGGCTCTCCCTGGCGGATATACTCGTCGAAGTCTATATACTTACTATCCTGTGCCATATCTACTGCAAAGTTACGAAAAAATATCGAGAATCGTTTCTCTTTTACCATTTTTCTGCATTTCTTCGTCAATCACCACGAGAATCGCAGAAATCATCTTTTATCATCCGCTAAATCCGTGTTATACGTGGTCGTTTTATACCTCACACAGATCTTAACCATCTCACAGAATTATTTATTCTCACGCAGAGACGCAGAGAACGCAGAGGTCACGCAGAGAATTATATCACACAGAACAATAGTATTTCTGGAATAATTATGATAATTATGATAATTTCTTTCTAAATCTATATCTCTCACAGATGGCACAGATCCCACAGATTTTTTCCGTTTATTTTCCGTTTTATTCCGTTTCTTCCGTTATAAAAATATCTTTGCGCCAATCACCTCGAGAATTATCTTAATCTAAAACTGAAGAAACGGAACCGACAGAGCAGCGAGTGCAGAACGATGCTAGCATCAGTTTTGCCGAGTCGCGAAGGAGGAAGACGAAAGTCAAATTATCGGAACCGACGAACGAGTGAGAACAAAGTTATACTTGTATGGACTTTGTCGAGCGAGGAGGAGGAAGGCGAAGCCAATAACGGAAAAATTTCAATGATGGCAGGAACCTGTCACTTGGCAGAACCGAAAAAAGGGCATCTCATTCCTGAGACACCCTCTTTACTCAATAACGTTTTCTTATCTTGGGTTAAACTACATTGAGTCTCGGCTGATTATAAACTTTCTTTATATTCCTATATTATTTTATAACCAGCTTCTTACCGTTCTTGATGTATAGACCAGGCTTCAGACTCTTCTCATTCATCTTTCTACCGTTCAAGTCATAAACAGAATTGTCGGCCTTCTCTGTCATGCGGAAATCCTTAATGCCTGTCGCCACGCCATACTTATCTCCACCTATCACATTGATCTTGATAGTATTAGCGCTATAATCGTCATCCTGATCGAAATATGTATAATCATAAACATTAGAAATCATATACCAACGGCATGGCTTTAGAGGTGACTCGCTGTCACCCAGCGTGAGCTTGCCATTAAATATGCCATAATATTTGTTCCCTGCCATTTCCTCACCACTCATTATTTCGTAATTGCCAAGGAATGTGAATATTGTGCTAGTGGTAGAGCATATGGGGCCTTCTGAGGCTCCTATCTCATCTGAACATAAGACAAAGTCATTTAATACACGGAAAAACCTCTTACCTTTGCTCCTTGCCCTGACCAGATATGGCCAGCCAGAGTAAGTGCAGCCATGCTTGATGGGGACAATATCCATCCATGTCTCGTCAATATCGCCGTCATCATCGGTATCAATCTGGCGCATATCATTAATGTAGGCAAAATCGAGATCGTCCTTCCACTCTTCAACAGTCAAAGCGAAAGGAAGAAAGAGAGCCTGCCACTTGGTATCCTTGAAATCGCGAACATAGCATGCGAAATCCATATGTGTACCTTCAGTATTGACGTATTCCTCATCGTCATTCAAGTTTATACTTATACTCACGTTATCATCAGCAAATTGATTCCAAGGATCTATTGATTTATACTTGTCATAAAACTCCTCCGGTATAACAAGCTTACATGCGTTTATAGTCTCATCATCTAAGCCCAAATTCCAATCTTCACTATCACTGAGTCCTGAAGGAAGATTTTTACCAAAAAATGATATGGCGCTCAAACTTGTGCAATCTTCAAAAATACCCGAACCCAGCTGAAGGTCCTCGTTTGCATAAGCTGCAAAATCTGTAAGATCTTCGCAACCCTTGAATGCATTTGAACCTACAAGCTTCACAGACTCAGGTAGAAAAACAGAGCCGAGGGAAGTGCAATTACAGAAAGCCATCTTTCCAATGCTCTCCACGGAGTTAGGGATTCTGATTGAAAATACCGTGGTGAGACCTGCGAACGCTTCATCTCCAATGTTCTTTACACCATCTTTTATTATGACTTCCCAGAAAAACTCGTTAGACCAGCCTGGACGGTTATCATCACTATAGTTAGGCATTGTCATATCGCCAGTTCCTTCTATAATCAATACTCCTTCCTCATCAATAGTATATTTTACATCCGCATGAATTGCGTTAAGTCCGAAAAACAGAAAAGATATATATAATAGAATTTTCTTCATAATTATCTAAAATAATAACGTTTGTAAGTAAAACTAATTCAAAACCTGATATGCCCTATATTATTTTATAACCACTTTCTTACCGTTCTTGATGTAGAGGCCAGGCATCAGATGATCCTCATTCATCTTTCTGCCGTTCAAGTCATAAACTGAATTGTCGGTATTCTCTGTCATGCGGAAATCCATAATACCAGTCGTCACGCCATCCTTATTTTCACCTATCACATTGATCTTGATAGACTTAGCTCTAGCCGTCCAATTCCAGTCATATGGTCTTTTAATTTCGTTTATATCCATATACCAACGATATGGTTTTAGATCAGCATCCCCATCACTCTGAGTAAGTACACCGTTACTCATAGTATAATAGTCGTTAGCTTCCATTATAGAACCTTCAATATTCTTATATGCGCCTGTGAATGTGTATCTGTCGGTAGTGGTAGAGCAAGAAATACTGATATCAGCAGCAGTAGCAGAACCACTTCCTAATAAATAAGCCTGACCTGTCTTCTTTGCCCTGATCACGTAAGGATAGTTAGTTCTTGTTTGACCTTTCTTGATTTTGATTACATCCATCCAAGTCTCGTCATAAAAGCCGTCATCACCCTGAGTATCATACTGACGAATACCGTTGATGTAGGCAATCTCAAAGTCGTCCTTCCAATCCTCATAATCCAAAGAGAAAGGAAGATAGAGAGCCTGCCACTCGGTATCCATGAAATCACGAGTATAACAGCCCCACAAACCTGTATTTTTCTTATCGGTATATGGTACTTTGTCTGTCAGATACAGCATAGGTTCTATGCCTTTAAAATCATTCCAAGGGAAGGTCACACAATATTCATTTTCCAAAGAAGAAGGAACATAAAGTTTACAATGGCCATTTATATCGCCAATGTCTCCAATAGATGGTACCATATTCTCGCCAGGCAACATGATTTCTGAAAGATTATCTTGACCTTCGAAAACATATTCTTTTATTCTCAAATTATTGTTTACATAGATAATAACTCTCTCAAGTTGTGAGGTGTAATTTTTAGAAACAAAGAACGCATCATCTTCGATTGTCTGAACAGAATATGGGATGATAAGTGTTTTGGGAAGAAGGCAATTGGTGAAAGCAGCTCTACCTATGGTTTCTACACATTTGCCCAAGGTGAGATGGGCGAGTTTAGCACAATTTTTGAAAGCTCTAGCTCCAATAGTCTTAACTGAGTTTGGAATATCAACAGATGTAAGCGATTCGCAACCTGAAAAAGTATTATCTTCAATAGTTTCCACAGAGTTGCTAATTGTAACAGAAGCGAGATTTTTACATAGATAGAAAGCATCTCCCTCAATCCTTGTCACGGAATTAGGGATTGTAATTGATTGTAGAGCATAACATCCATAAAAAGCTCGATAATCAATACTTTTCACAGAGTTAGGAATTGTGACAGAAGTGATGTTTTTATAATCCTTGAAAGCACAAGCTCCAATGTTCGTTACTCCGTTTTCAATTACAACTTCCTTGATGTCGGCTTGATAGGCAGACCAAGGAGCCAATTTTTCTCTATAGTTAGGCATATGCATATTGCCTGTTCCTGTGATGGTCAATACTCCATTTTCAAGAGTATATGTGACATCCGCATGAATTGCAGAGAAAGATGTTAAACTAAAAAGAGCCAGAAGTAGAGTTTTCTTCATATTTTTATTGATTTATTGTTTTTATTAGGGCAAAAACAACCCGATACCTCGTGACTTCATCTGTCTTATGAAACTTCTTCATGTATAATATAATAGAGGAAATCAGCCGTTTTTAACCCGTGAGTTACAAAAATTTTACAGGGAGGCTATTTAATAACCATCCCTGACAGATTGCCGGACAGGTCTGAGACCATACCCAGCAACATTGAACGAGTTAACGTCCAATCGATGGAATATTTTAATTTATGTCTGTTTCGTTATATGAATAAGTTTAGATATTATCGATACAAGTTTTACCATTTGGGACGCAAAATTAAGAAAATTATCCGAAACAGCCAAATATACAAACTATTTTTAAATAAAATCTATATCTCTCACAGATGGCACAGATCCCACAGATTTTTTCCGTTTATTTTCCGTTTTATTCCGATTCTTCCGTTATAAAAATATCCTCGCACCAATCACTTTGAGAATCAACTTTCTGTGATTTCCGTGATTTCTGTGTGAAATAAAAAACTCTCTTTCTGTGAGATATTCAGTCCTCCGTCATTTCCGAGTAATCCACACTTTCCCTGCTCACCTCCACCAACTGTCCGTCCTTCCATTGATACCTCACTATTTCCACTTCCTCATCCAGTCGGAAGGCGCTGACGACCTCTTTCTTGGACTCATCCACATACGGATCATACAATGGCGGCTGATCATCCAAATGCAAGAAACGGCCCACATATTCATCCCAGATAAAGATATCGTAGGTATAGTTACCGAACCCATTCATCGGTCCCGTACCAATCTGCAGGTCAGGAATCCCGTCGAAATTGAAATCCTGCTCCATAATCTCCCCGAACGCTCCCCTACTCCAATCCGCCGTATCCAGCGGCAAGGTCTCGCTCTGCAGCGTATCAGTATGGTTGTTGGCGTCTGTCACGTAGGTGATCACCCTGTCGTATATCACCGACCCGTCATCATCCCTTGTCGTCACTTCCGTCCTTATCTTCAAGTCACTACGCTTTGGCTCATCACCATCGCCTACCCTTGCCCCCAGCATTCCCCATGCCGAGCAGGCAAGAACCATAGAAACCAATACTTTCTTCATCGTTACGTTTATTTATTTTCGACCATGCTGCAAATATACAAACTATATTTGAATCCGCAATGAAGATATCGATGATTATTTCTATTCAATCAAAACTTATCGAAGAACCCTTTACGACTTTTTTCCCAGATATAACTTCTCCTCTCATCTTTTGGTAGACTACGGCAAATCTTCCTTTCTTCCTTAGTTAGACTCCAGTATTCATCAACGGTCCATTCAGGTTTCAACCAGTGAATGATAAGGAGGTAGAGGGCGTAGGCCCCCATGATAATAAAGAACCACCATCCGAAGAACAGCACGCCTCCAACGATGATAATTGCCCATTTAGCCAGTTCATTCATCTCCCCCTCCCTTCTTAATACTTCTTTCGATCAACAAATAAGAAGTATATGATAGCTCCTACGAAGAAAGTAGGAAGAGCCCACCAGGGCATGATACATGCCCCGATGATAATTATAAATATGCACAAAATCAAAAGTCCTGCCACCATATGCCACATAGTTTGATCTGCTGCAAATATATGTATTATTTTTGAATCCGCAATGAAGATTGGATTGTTTTTGTTGAATAGATGCTACCCATAAGGTAGAGGGCGAATGTTTATAGTGATTCTACTCCAAATAAATGATTAACCCATTCCATCACACAAGGCATGCCGTCTATCACAAACTCTTGCCCCCTTGCTGCTGATTGAAAGTAATTAGGTTTCCATCCATTGGGGTTATGCGAGATGGGGACACCTTCCATATTACTTGGGAATTCCCAACGACTGCGACTATATCCGCTTTTTGTGAGTATGAAACGTTTATCATATTTGAACGTACCAGCACCGGGAAGATTTGGGGCAAAAGAAAGGTGTTCTGATGGTAGATAAATAGCATTCTGATTCTTATCCCATGCAGATTGATAGTTCAAGCTATTTGCATGAGGATGATACTTTAACCATTCTGGAATGTTTGAGGAGCTATCAATAATCTGCCCTATTTGCATATAGCCATATATCACATGTAGATTCCTGGCTTTATATTTATATCTTAGGTTACCATCTCTATATTCGGTTTCCTTGAACCATCCAAAGAAAAGAAACAAATCTCCAATATTGACACCGTAATCACGCAATTCTGTTAATGAACTACTAGTCTGACCAAATGCTTGTTTCCAACCATCTTTTCTTGATATTGTACATTCCCTTAAATCAGGATCAAGATGACAATGGCTATTCTTGCTCAGAGTTGTCCTTGGTTTTAAGGAGCTAATAATATCCCAATACGACTGACCATTCCATTGTATATCAGAATAAGTTAATTCGTCATCATCTGGTATAGGTAATGACAATAATGTGCCATCAGGTAATATTGGACTTGCCTGCGCGCCGTATTGGCTATCGAACCCTTTCCTACTTAAGATAATCTTCATATGATAATGATAAGAAACTACTTATTCTTCAGCGTGACAGGAACTTGTCACTTGTCTCACTCATTCGCTAATTCGACAACAAGCTAACCAACTCCTTTAGTGACCATTGCCCATTACGGATATTTATTTGCTTGTGTCCGTCTTTATCTATTGTCCATTTAGACGCAGGGATTCTTTCCAGAATGTCTGAAGGAGTAACCTTTCGTGTAAGTGGCAAATCGAACAGCTCAAAGAAAGGCTTTGAAACCTTAAATCCTTCTTTTGACTGTATTTCCTTCAGTAGACGACTCAATGTTGTGAATTTTCTATTCAACAGTTCTGGACGTTGATCTAATTTCAAATATGAAGCCAACTCCTTATTTATAAAGTTGATAAGTTCTTCATAATGATCAATTAAATACCTTCTCCAAAAATCATTGATGGTAATATGGTTATAGTGAAGACTATAGAGACTCTTTGTTTCTATATGAGATGATTTCTCCATTACATCTTCATTGTTTGTAAAAGGTATCCATGGAGATAGAAATCTATAAGGAACATTCTTCAATAAAGGAGATAACAAAGAATTGAGATCCAAAGATTCGAACTTCTTATTTAATCTTTGCTCAACAAGGGATCCTTCTGTTACTGTATTTATTTTAGCCAATAATTGTATATTTACCAAGTATCGTGGAAGTTGGTCTGATTGTGAGAAATTGCCATTCTTAACAAATACATATTCCCACGCATTTGCAACCATTCTTATCAATAACTGTCTGTATTGTATAGATTCTAGTAGTGTTTCTTTATATATCTGTAAAATAGACAAAAACCAGAAATACTTATAGCTTGTGGCCTTTTTATCGAAAACATGCCATAACTTATCAATATCGGTATCTTTAAGTGGAGATAGCAATTCACCTTCACTTGCAGCAATGGTTCCCTTCTTGATCAGCTTACCGTTGAAATCATACTTGTATAAATAAGTTATCTCATCTTGAACACATCTAACAGTAAATGAATTGTGGTCACTCCAATAAAAGACATAGTTGTAACTATCTCTACCTTCTTGAATTCTTTGTGATAATTCCTTAGCGTCTATAAAATGATTATGTCCGAAATCAGACAAGATGGGGACTATGGCTATAGGACTTGTAACACCCTTTATAGTTCTCGAAATAGTTATCTTGTCAGACTTCATTTTTGTTGAAAACTCCGCTTTCGAGATTGGAACATCAATGAAATCACTTATTTGGCCTTCTCTCTTAGCTTTCTCGAATTTATCTTTTACCACTGAGGGATTATCTATTTCTCTACCTTTATAGTCGAAATACTTATCCTTTGTTTGTTTATCTTTGTCTAATACTTGGTAATGAAAGACAGTATAATATGAACCAAAGTGAACAAGAGATATCAGATTATCAACTTTCTCCCTTTCCATCTGCCAGAACATCCATGAGGTCATTGGTATTTTCCCAACCCTTTTTCGATGAACGCAATGCTTTTCTTCATCAATTACAAGTTCACTTACAATGAAATACTTATCATCTTGAATATAGGTTTCGTAAATCCTCTTGTTTTCTTTGAACCAAAAGATAAAGTTTTCGTCTTGATAATTATTAGCTTGCAATATGGGAGTAGGATCAAAGTCACTTGCAGAATCGCTCTTTACCTCATTAACATCCGTGGTATCCTCAATATCTTCGTAAAAGTCCTGAATCAACTCCATATCCTCAGTCCCTTCGGAAATATCAACATATCGATGTCCTCCATTACCCTTTGAGATTACTCTCTTGGGTTCTTCCACAACATCCCTACCCAAGAAATGATACTTCCAATGCCTTCGTGCATCAGGCAAACCGAATCTGGAATACATACCAACATTGTCAAGAATCACACAATTCTGTTTGTTTTCAGTAGGCCTAAGTCCTCTTCCTACTTGCTGCAGATACTTTACAAGCGAACGTGTTGGACGAGCCAACTGTATGAATTCTATATCAGGACAGTCGAATCCTTCTGAGAAAATATCAACATTTACAATGATATCTATTATTCCCCTTTTGAATTTGTCAACCAGTTCTTTTCTCTCAGCAGCTGGTGTCTTACTATCTATGCTAACAGCATTGTATCCAGCCTTTTGGTATTCATCGCAGATATGCTTTGCATGCACTATGTTGATAGCATAAATAATACCTTTTTTTCCTTCCGCCAACGTCAAGTAAGAATCTAAGAGTTGTGCTCTAATAGATCCAATATCCATTTTTTCTTCCATCGATGACTCCTTGTATTCTCCAAATCTATCAAGTTCAATATCATCAATGGTCTTTTGAATGTCGCTATCATTTTTCAGCGAATAGTATTTATAAGGAGCTAAATATCCTTGATTGATAAAGTCTTTAATTGGCATCGACAACACAAGCTTATCAAACAAGTCCATAAAGCTCTGGTGATTCATTCTCCAGGGCGTTGCTGTTACCCCCAACCTCTTGGCATTAGGATATATATTCCATAATTTCTTATAAGTCTTAGCTAATGCATGATGAGCTTCGTCAATAATCACAAACTGAACATTTAACTTCTTGGCAGATGCAAGGTTATTAGGATGTGTTAGAGTTTGTATTGATGCAATATTGACAGGGAATTTATAGTTCTTTTCTCTTCCTCCGGCAATGATATTATGTGGAACTCTATACTTAGTCAAACTTGCGTCTATCTGATCAATTAGCTCTGTTCTATGAGCTATGATAAGTATTTTCACAGCCTCTCTTCGCTGCTTGCTATACTCATTGATATCGCTGATAATTGATGTAAACAGTCGTGTCTTACCAGTTCCTGTAGGCATCTGAAACATCACACTATCAACCTCATCCCACGATCCAAAGATTTCTTTCTTCGCCTTTTGCTGATAAGGACGAAGTGTGGAATCAGTTTTATATATATCAGAATAACAAGATACTATCATATCCCCTTTTTAGATTATAATCTTAAGAATCAGTACAAACCATTCCTTGTTCTATCACTCATCCCCCTCCGGTTCATCCACACGTTTATCTGCAGCCATTTCATAAGACTCTTCATCGAGGTCTTTATATTTGATGATTGAAGCAGTACCAGCATCACTGTTCCTGTAATTGAGGTACATAGCCTTCGCCATTTCACTCATTACTCGCTTGTAGAACTGTTCATCCTCGAAGAGTTTACTGAAGGCATCCATCTGCTCCATATAGCATTTCTGAGCAACCTTTTCAAACTCCTTGGGGAAGATGCTGGTTTCGAACATACTTGCATCGTTGTTCTTGGCTTGCTTCTTCAATCCCTTCGAAGCCTTAATCAACTTGTCGTAGATAGTCTCAACAATCACCCGGTCGGCTTCAGTGAACTTGCCAGCATACATGATGTTAATCTTCTCGATGATGTTAGCAAGAAGATCTGTCTTAACCTCATTAGGTTTACCTTGGGTTCCCTTCTCTGGTTTAAGAGTCTTGTCTTTATCCGTTGGAGCCAGTTCGATAGATCCAGAGAAAGATTCAGACAGTTTGTTGTTGATGAGAGCCAATTTATTGGTCAAGTCCACATGCTGATGTGGTTTCTTGGGGATTACCCTATAGAAGAACTCTGCAAAGATGTATGACTTGTAAAGCTCCCTGTCGAACGTTCTTGCAACTTGAGCAAGATACGAATAGAAGCGGATGAAGTTTTTCAGCAAAGACCTTACCTTAAACTGTTCATCCTCTACAAGATTCTCAAAACCATCCAATGCCGGTTTCAATGCCGACGCAAGTTTACCCATATCAGTGCTGCCCTGAACACGTTTCTTGTATATCTCATAAACCTTATCTTCATCACTAGTGTTCCAAAGATGGTACTTCTTCAAGTCCGTATCATATTCGTACACCACATTCACATCAACAGCATCACTCAGCAAAGTATCCTCATAGAATGGTTGGAAAGAAGCCTTGATGCCATCAGCCGTATTCACAAAGTCCAGGATATACGTATCCGTCTTTCCCTTATAGCTTCTGTTCAGCCTTGAAAGGGTCTGCACAGCCTTTACACCTTGCAGTTTTTTATCCACGAACATTGTATGCAACAATGGCTCATCAAAGCCTGTCTGATACTTATCTGCTACGATCAGCACATTATATAAGTCACTATTGAAGAACAGTGGTAGTTGCCTTTCGGAGATTCTTTGTTCCTCGGTGCTGTTCAACTTGCTTTCCGTGTATTCCTCCCCTTGATATTTCACGGTTCCAGAGAAAGCTACAAGGGCGTGTACATCATCATAACCTTTCTTCTTGCAATAATCCCTTACAAGGAACAAATACCTAACAGCGTGAGCTCTCGAAGGTGATACGATCATAGCCTTAGCCTTACCACCAATCTTCGACAATGTAATCTCACGCAGTTTCTCAATCATCACCTCCACCTTCTGTTGCAGCACATATTCGTGACTGTCGTGGAAGCGTTTGATAGCTATGGTAGCAGGAATCTCTTCATACTCTGGATTAGAAGAAACAGCTTTGGCAATCTCGTAACTTGTTTCCAAGGTGGTATAGTATTTCAGCACATCCAGGATAAAGCCCTCATCAATAGCCTGACGCATGGAATAGTGATGGAAAGCATCATAGGTTCCATCAGGTTTCTCCACACCGAATGTCTGCAGTGTCTTTGGCTTAGGAGTTGCCGTGAAAGCATAGAAGTAAAGATTCTTGTGCTTACCCTGAGCAAGAAGGGTTTCGGTCATCACATCCATGCTATCCTTCAACTCCTGCTCGGTCTTCTCCTCCCATTCTGCCATTTCCTTCAAAGCCTCGTCAGTTTCAGCCAAAGCCTCCTTTAGTTTCTCAGCACTCTTACCTGACTGCGAGCTGTGTGCTTCGTCTATAACAATGGCAAAGTTCTTCTTATGATGCCCGTCCAGTTCCTTATAGATGAGTGGGAAACGGTGGATGGTTGTAATGATGATGCGTTTCTTATCATTGATGGCATCCTTCAATTTCTGCGAGTTATCACTATCTGTGATGGTTTCAATCTGCCCTTCATAGTGGTCAAATCCCAAGATAGTTGTCTGAAGCTGATTGTTCAGCACTCTTCGGTCAGTGATGACAAACACGCTTTGGAATATCTCCTTATCCATTGCATCATGAAGAGAAGACAGCCTATAGGTCAGCCAGGCTATGGAATTACTCTTGCCTGAGCCAGCACTATGTTGTAACAGATAACTCTTACCCTCTTTGCTTGCCTTTGTATCTGCGACAATCTTCTCAACCACATCAAGCTGATGATAACGTGGGAAGATAATCTTCTTTGATTTCTTGGTTTCTTTCTTTCCGTTGACAAGTCTCACGCTCTCTTCCTCTTGCAGACTGATATACCTTTGTAACAAAGACAGAAGCATCTCACGTCTTAGAACCTTCTCCCAAAGATAAGATGTTGGATAGCCGTCTGGATTCTCCGGGTTACCTCCGTCACCGATATTACCTGCACCATTGCTACCTTGGTTGAACGGAAGGAAGAAGGTATTCTCACCTTTCAGATGTGTAGTCATTGCCACTTCCATAGGATCAACAGCGAAGTAAGCCAGTATTCGGTTATTGAACCAGAAGAGCGGTTCCTGCGGATCACGATCGTACATAAACTGGTGCTTGGCATTCTCTACGTTCTGACCTGTGAACTGGTTCTTCAGTTCCAGTGCAACCACAGGAATACCATTTACCGACAGCACCATATCAATGGAGTTATTGTTATCGGTTGAATAGAAGAACTGTCGTGTCTCAGTGAGGATGTTTGCCTTGTACTTCTCCACCAGTTCCTCATTTAAGCCCGATGCTGGCTCAAAATAGACGAACTTCAGACCTATGCCCCTATCCTTTATTCCATTGCGTAGAACATATATAAGACCGCTCTGTGCGACATTGTTTTGGAACATCTTATACAGCTGGTGTTCTGCATTCTCTCCATAGATGTTCTTATACTTTGCCCATTGCTTAGGCTGTGTAGTTTCTATGAACTGAATGAGCACAGGCATATCAATGGCTCTCTTCTTGTCGTAGGTTGCCATCGTACCCTTCACATATCCACCTTCAGAAAGCAGATATTGTTCTATGTCTTGTTCGAAGTTTTTCTCTTTCGTTTCCATATGCTTAATCTATTTCAGGTTCCATTGGTAGTGAATCAACGATTTGACTTATTGGAGATTTTTCGAAACAAAGATTGATTTCTTCGTTTGATAAGCCCAA
>JAEEGK010013416.1_pt1 | contig 18463 bp, 11 predicted proteins | sample 8958771 | NCBI WGS metagenome assembly JAEEGK01 (sample SAMN16246547, study PRJNA631951) | gut metagenome | biome: gut microbiome; feature: rumen; material: SC-attached | host: Bos | place: Iran: Karaj | collected 2018-10
TATTAATAATAACTAAATTTTTATCTGAATTATTTTTTTTAAATTTTGTTTTTTCATTTACAATAGATATAATTTTTTGATCAATCAAATTAAATATTTCAGTATCTGAATCAAATCCATCAAAAATATTTTCATCTTGAGAACACGCATAAGAAGAAAGTAATGTTAGAATTCTTTGTTTATTTTCTTCAAAAAAACGAAACCTCAAAAGAGGATAACTTAGAATAAGGCATTTCAAAGTTCTTCCAATTCTTATTCTAGGATTTATAAAATTTTTTGTTCCTTCAAATAATTTTTCAAGTAAAATTTTTGCCGGTTCATAAGATTTATCCAATAAAGATTTTCTTTCTGTACTTCCATTTTGAATGAAATCTGAAAAAATTTCACAAATATGATTTATGAAAATAAAATTAAGATTCTTTTCAATACAATTTGAAAGCTCATTTCCTTTGAATTTTTGTAAAATATAATCTAATGAACAAAAACCAAATGAAAATATTTCTTGAGGAACATGTTTATTATTTAAAAGATGAGAACATATGAATTTATAATCAATACCTAAATTTTGAAGAAATTGAATGACTTCATTTGATTCTAAATATTTTAAAATAATATTTTTCCTATAAACTTCAGTATAAAAAGATTGAGCATAAAAATCAGTATAAGCATAATATAAAGAAGGAACTTTATCATTAAAAGGCAATTCCAAATTAAATATAAAAGTAGGTGATTCATTTAAATCTAAATATTGAAAAATATAAGTTCTACAATAAAAACGCATAAATTTGCCAAACTTTATTTGCCCATTATAATTCTTAAGAGCTTTAAATGCTTTTTTATAAAGATCATCATTATATTGTAATTGAACAAAAAAAGCTCTTAAATAATTATCAAGTAACATATATGAAATAATTTGTAAAATTTTCTCATCATCTTCTTTACCTTTAATTAAAACTTCAATTTTTTTTTTGATTAATTGATTTCTGAATTCGTTGTTTAAAACTTCATTTTTTAAATCAACAATTTTTTTAATTTCGTTTTTTTCATCTGTGTTTACTTTTAAACTATTTTTATAATGAAAAATATCATGATTCTCAACAGAACAAGCACAAATTTTACTATTAGTTCCACTAAAATTAATTTCTTGTTCTTTAGAAGATTTAACTTTCAAACATTTAACATTGCACCATTGACAAATCATAATATCATTCATAATTTTAATCATTTTTATTTTATGATTCCTCATTCGAATTTCAAGCAATTGAGAAAGACCATTTGGATTATCCATTATTTCTTCTAAAAATTCATTTAAACAACAAGGAAGATTATCTAATTTATTAATTTGAGATTGAACATCAATTTCTTTTATTAGTGTTGCTTTTAAATATTTAGAAAATTCATTTTTGTATCGATATTCAGTTGAATTAGGGGGAAGAAGTGATTCTAAGGAATCTCCTTTATTTATTACAAGTAAGTCGCCTAAATCATCATCTTTTTCTTTCATTTTATAAAAATAAGTTATTAGAAATTTTATAGTAAAATTTAATTATTATATTAATTGTGAAATAAAAATATTCGTTTTAAGGATTAAACTATAGTATATAATTCTAAAAATTATAAACAGTTTGAAATATAATTATGTTTGAGTAAATTTTTCTTATCAAATTAAAGTTAAATTATAAATAATATTCAAAAAATAAATAATTATACATGGAAAATAAAGGCATAAAATTATTATTTAATACTATTTTTTCTTTAATTTCAATTAATTATTATTTAAAAAACTATGGAAAATAAATGAATTGGAAAAAAAATATATGATATCCAATGATGAACCAAATCCAATAATAAAGTAAATTAATGAAAAAACTAAGATTATTATTGATTTTTTTGAATTATATTAACATTAAAATAAAAGAAAAATAAAATATAGGATAATTTATTTCAATTAGAAGATGATTCAATTACAGAATATAAAATAAGAGATGAAGTAATTTCTTTATTTCTTTTAACATATTTCTCACTCCCTAAAAAAGAATTCTTTTTAGTTTTCCTAAGAGAATTGTGAAAAAAAGAAATCAATTAACTTTGAAAAAGACAGAAAGAAACATTGAGAAAGATTACTAATATTAATTTTCTTAATAAATTTTTGGAATAATTAAAAGATTAAGAAAAAATAGAAAAAACATGCTTAAAAAAATATAATTGTTAATTCAATGATAAAATAATATAGAAATATGTATATTAATATCAATTATTAAAAAAAATTTTATTTCCCTAAAATCATAACTGAAACTTTATGAAATTTGTCTTTAGAAAATTTTCTTTGAGTACTTTGAAAAATTGTTTTATTAATATTATCAACAAAAACACAAATATCTCTTGCACATTCTTTAATTATATTATCATTTAAATTATTTTCTTCTTCAATTAAATACCATTTTTTATTATAAGATTCTTGATAATTTTCCATTTTAAAAAATTTCATAACAACATATGCACAAGCACAAGAAATAATCGAAGCTTTATATTTAACATATTTATCATCTATTAAAAAACTTTCCATTAAATATTTTCCCATATAAATTTTTGTTTGATCAAATTCTAAAAAAATTGAAATTAATTCAAAGAAATTTAAAGGTGTTGGAAATAAAAAAGAAAAATTTAATTTTTTTAATATATCACTTTCCATTTTAATAACATCTTCTTTTGAATAAGAATTATCTGTTATATAAATTAAATCATTTATTTTTGGAATATCAATTTCTTCATGTTTACATGATATTAAAATTGAAGAAATTCCTAATAATTGAAATTTATTTTTTGAAATATTTTCTAATGATAAATATTTATTTAAAATATAAATAATCATATATAAAGTTTCTTCTTTTAATTTAAATTTATAATGAACATCTATAATCCAATCTATTAATACACTTCTTATATTTGAATTTATTTCTTCTTGATTTTCTAAAAAATTTTTTATTGGATTTTTTTCTTCTTCTAAAAGTAAATTTTTATATATTGAATTTAAATAATCTTTTGGAATTTGAGGATTATTTATTTTTTGTAAAATATTTTTTGGAAAATACTTTTTTTTCTTTTTTATTTTTTCTTCTAATGAAAAAGGTTTTATTTCTTTATTATTAATATTATCTTCATTTATTAAATAATTACGATTATTATTATTTGTATTTATTTTAGAAATTAATTTCTTATTTTTACTATTTTCTCTGTTTGTAATAAGAGAAGAAATATTTTTTTGTTTATTTTCTAAAATTTCTATTATTTTTACTATTTTTTGTAATTCTTCTAAATTTATTCCATTTTTTTTAATTATTTCTATTCCTTTTGATAATGAAGGAAATTTTTTATAATCTTGAATTATTTTTTCAGTTTTATTATTTTGAACTTTTATTTCATTTGAAAAACTTATTTTCTTTAAATTTTTTTCTTTACTTACATTAAAACTTTCATTTTTAATTAAATTATTTTGACTATTATTATTAAATAAACTTTTTTCTTCATTTCTAAAAAAATAAAATTAAATTTTACTCTTTTATTTCATTACTTTCTGAGCTTTTATTATAAATAAAATTATTATTTTCATAAGAAGAATAAAAACAATCATTTGAATAATAATTTTCATTTGAAATTGTTCCTTTATAATTATTATAATTTAAAGTAAAATTTTCATTATCATTTGAATTACTTCTTAAATTTTCTTTATTTTTTTTTAACTTTATTGAATTTCTATTACTAAAACATTTTGAACCTGAAGGATACTTTTTAATATATATTTGATTATTAATCTATATTAAAAAAAATTTAATTTTACTTTTAAAGAATTTCTCCCAGTAAAACAATTTTTTGAAGTATTTAATCTATTTTTTGAATAATCTTCTTTTCCAAATATAATTTTTTTACTATTATTATTTCCAATAAATATATTTTCTTTATTTTCATTTTCTTCTGTTTCTTTTTGAACTGTTGTATGTCTTGGTTGAGGAATAAAAATTTTTCTTGTTTTTTGTCTTGGTTTTTTACAAAGCATAAATATTTAATTTATTTTTTCTTTATGAAATATAATTAATTGTTTTTAAATATTTTTTATTTTATTTTTTTCTAAATCATGCTCTTTAAATTACATAAAAAAAATAAAAATAAAATCAAATTTTAAAGGGAAAAATATTCAACTATCAATAAATCCTTTTTTTAAATTAATATTTTTTAAATACCCTTTAATTATTTTCTCGGTTTTTATTGTTATTATAATTTTAACTTCCAATAAAATTTAAAAATTTTGCTTTTAAAAAATCTTTCTTTTTTTCTTCATCAGTTAAAATTTTTTTCTTTATCTGTTTTAAGTCTAAATTCTTTATAATCTTTTAAATAAAAAGTTTATGCTAATTCAGTTTTTTCAATTTCAATCTTATTAAGTTCTTTATTTTCTTTTATTATAGATTCTCTATATCAAAAATTACATTTATTACTTTTTGTTTCATTTTTACTTTTACAATTTTTACAAATTCAAATATCACTTGAAATAAGATTATTATCTATAATTTTAGATTCTAAAATAATTTCTTTTTAATTTGTTTTAATAATTTTGAATAGCATTAAACTTCAAATTTAAATTAAATGAATTTGAAATTATTGAATCACATAAATTATAATTATATAAAGATTTATTTGTTCTAATTTTTTCTTTTTCAAAACATAATTTATAAATTTCATCGTATTCTTTAGCTTGAAAAACTTCAAATTTATCAATTTCTTATTCTAAAAATAAACTTTTAAGTTGATATAAAGGATTTAATATGTCTTCTTTTTCAAAATTAAATTTATTTATTTCTTCTTTTATTAAAGGAGAATGATATAATATTTGAATTATATAAAACAAGAATTTGTTTTTTTCATAATTTCTAAAGGAATAATAGTTATTAATTTTTTTTTTCTTCTTCTTTTTTTTCTTCATTTTTTACTTCTTTTTTCACAGTTATATTCTTTTTAATTGTATTATTAATTATAGTTTTTTATTTTCTTGAGGTTTATTATTTTCTTTTTTAGTTTCATAGATATTGAATTTTTATCACTTTTATTTACCTCTTCTTTTTTTTTTTATATATTCTTTTATTTTATAAATTAGTCTTTATTATTTAATTTAATATTTTTTTTTATTTATTAATTTTAAATAATAGAGTAAAATAATAATAAATCTCTAATTTATATTAAAAAATTTTAAAATTTAATTAAAAAAAAATAAATTTAATTATATAATTGAAAAATAAATGAAAAAATCAAAATCATTAAAAGTAAATCAAAATATTGAACAAATAAATCAAAATTTAAATAATCCAAATGTAAATAAAGTCACCAGAAATTTTCAAAATAATATAAATAAAAACGGTATTCCTTCTTATCATTTAAGTAAAGTTTCTTCAAAAGAAAAAGATGATTTTTTTGAAGATTTTCAAAAAATAAAATCTTACTTAATTTCAAAAATAAATATTGAATTGAATAATAAAGATTTAAATATTCAAAATATTTTAAATAATTTAATTTCATTGTTTAATAATTTACAGAATGAACTTTTTAATAATAGAATAAGTATAAAAGATAAAAATTTAGAACAAAATAAATTTAAAGAAATTATTGAAATTAATCTTCAAAAAATTATAAAATATTTATCTGATATATTTAATAATATAGATTTAAACAAGAAAAATTTTTTTGAAAAAGTAAATTCAAGTTTAGAAAAAATAAATACAATATTTTTAAAAAATATTTTAAATAATCAAAATAACATAATATCAACAAATAAAATAGAAAATAATTTTTTACAAAATAATAATGTAATAACCTTAATAAATTCAATTTCAAAATTAATAAAATTATATATGACAAAAGAATCAATATTAATAAAACAAATAAGAGAAAATTATTCAAAATTAAATATAATAAAAAATATAACAAATGACATAGAAGAAAATGGATTAAATTTTTTTAAAGAAGCAAAAGACATATTTAAAAAATTAAAAGAAATTCAAAATTTTTCTTCAAAACAAATTTTATTAAGTCCAACTTTAACTTCAGAATTAAAAACTCTTAATAAAAAAAATTTAAAAAACTCTAATTCTTTAAATCACTTTAATCCAAAAACAAATTATAATTTTTTTAAAACTAAAAATAATGATTTTAATAATATGAAATTATTAGCTGCTTTAGGAACATTAAATAATTCTTTTACAACAAATTCTTCAAATAACTTTTCTAATATTTCAATTGAAAAAGAATATTTAAATACTAATCCAAGTACTTCAATTATTAATAATGAAATTAGAAATAAATTAACTTATAATTTAAACACAAGTGTTGAAAAAGATAAAGAAAAAAATTCTAATTTAAAAAATAGTTTTATGAGTGTTAAAACTGATACAAAATATTCTGAGGATAATATTTCTTTTAATAAAAATAATTTAGGGTTAAATTTAGCAAAACAAATTTTAGAGTTTTTTCAAGAAATGAATAAATTACAAAAAGCTATTGTCCAAAAAAAAAATAATATTCATTCAATGAAAAAAAAATTTGAAATCACAAAAAAAAATATAGAAAATTTTGCTTTAAAAATTCAAAGAAATTATTATAAACAAAATAATAATAAAAATAATATTTTTATTGTTGATGATGAAGATAAAAAAGACATAAGCAACAATGATAATTCAACCGAAGTTAAAAAAGAAAAAATTTATTATTTAAAAAAAAATGATAAAAACACAAACAATAATAATAATTCTAAATTAAAACAATATGAAAAATTAATCAAAGTTCAAAAAGAAAAAATAGATAATTTAAAACAATCAAATGAAACTTTAATTAAAGATAAAAAAAGATTAAATATTGAAATTTTGAATTTACAAAATCAAATTGATGAAATAACAAAAATAATAAATGAAAAAACCCAGAATTTAAATTTAAATTCAAAAAACAATATTATAGAAAAGATAAAAGCAATTTTTGATTCTAACAACAATAATATAACTTTAATGAATATAAATAACAATAACAATAATAACAATAATAATAATAGTTCATTAATAAACATTCCAAATGAAAATAATGATAATGATAATAATAATAATAATAATTCTGAATTAAACAAAAATTTAGAGAATAATAAAAATACTAATATTAATTCATCAAATAATATTAAACAAGAAATAGAAAATGGAAGTACAATGAATAAATATTATGAAGAAAATATTCAATTAAAAAAATTATTTCAAGAATGTATAAATATTATAAATATAATAGTTAAAAATAATTCAAAAAAATATTCTAATATAGAATTTCCTTCTTTAACAGAAGATTCAAATAGTGATAATTCTAGTGAAGATAATAATATAATAATAAGTAATGAAAATTCAAAAATTAATTCAAGTTTAGAAGATAGTTTTATTATTAATGGTGAAAATATAAAAAATGCAATTGAATTATTTAAAAAATATAATAATGAAATGACTGAAATTATGAGTAAAATGAAAGATAAAATTTATTCTTTAAAAGAAGCTAATAAAGCTTTAACTGAAATAATTCAATGTTCTAATTGTGAACAAGTTGAAGAAAAAGAATTGGTTAATTTCGATGAAAAAGATAATTTTTTCTTGAAAGATTTATAAAATCAATTTTTTTTCTTTCGAATAAAAATTCTATATATATGAAATTTAATTTTTTTTGTTTATATTATATTTTATTTATACTTTTATAATATTATAATATTATAACATTATTACATTAACATTGATAATTAAAAACTATAATTATTTATTTTTTGGGGAATTAAAATTATTGTAACAAAAAAAATTTAACAAATATATGTAAGAAATATTTTTTTTCGAAAGATTTGAATTCAAATAAAGTAAAATATAATATATATCATACTTAAATTTTAAAGCATTGAATATTCTTTTCAAAGAAGAAGAAAAAAAGAAAAAATTTGATAAACCAAAAAAAAAAGAAAATTTTTATGATTTAAGTTTTCATAACCCTTCAAAACCTTTTATATCCTATCCTTTTTAAACTCTGATTCCCTTTAATTTTGATTTAAAAAGATATATTATAATTGCTACTTTAAAATTATGATGAAAGCAATACATATTTTTAACTTCTTTTTTTTCAGTTTTTTAATTATTTTTTGATTATTCTTGATTAAAATAATATTTATTTATGAAGAATTTAGTTATTAAAAATTGAATAAAAAATTTTCTCTTTAATTTTATTTCTATCTAAAATTGAAATAGAATTTATTGGATTGTGCTTTTTACAAAAAAAAATAATTAAATCAATAAAATATAAAATTATATGTTTTTTCATCAAATCACTTAAAAAATAAACTTCATTTGTAATTTATTATATAACAAATCATATAAAAAATATAATTAATATATTAAATGGAAAATATAAATTTAGAATATCCAAATGCAGAATCAAATCCAATAATAAAGCAAAACTCTTCTTTCCAAGAAAAATTATCAAAAATTCATTTAAAAGATTTGATTATTATTTCAGATTTTGATTATACATTTACAAGAAGATTTCATATTAATGAAAAAAACAAATTAAGGGAACAATTACTTTGTGGATTTACTTTTTATAATGAATGTCCAGAAATACCAATTGAAATAAGAGAAAAAATAAAGAAATTATGGGATGATTTAGCAAAATACGAAGATGATTTAAGTATAGAATATAAAATAAGAGATGAAAAAACCAAAGAAAGATTTGGAAAAAATATAGAATTAATATCTTCACTTCATTTAAAACGTGATTTTATTTCTAAAAATTTAGATAAAATTTTAAAAGTTCTTCCATTTTATTATAGATTTGGAACTAAGAAATATTTAGAATTTTTGAAAGAAAATAATATAAATTTAATTTTAATTTCCGGTGGAATAAAAGAACCTATTGAAGATACTTTAAAAATATTATATAAAGATATTAATATGAATAATATTCATATAATTACAAATGAATTCGAATATGATAAAAATGATTGTACTATTGATTATAAAAAACCTTTAGTTTATACTTTTAATAAATGTGAAATTGTTGATAAAAGAATTAAAGAAATTTTTTCTGAAGAAGAATTAAAAAATAAATGTATTTTATTTACTGGAGATCATATTAATGATATTGATGCTATTAAAGATATTAATTGTAAAATAAAATTAGGAATTGGATTTGATAATAATGTAGAAGAAGGAAAAAATATTAATGATGAATATTTAAAAAAATATGATGCTGTTATTTGTAATGAAGGTGATTTTAATTTTTTAAATGATGTTTTAGAAAAAATTATTAAAAATAATTAATAGGGTTTAAAAATTAAATTTTTATTTTGAAATTATGTTTCTAATTTTAATTTTTTTAAATTTTTAAAAATATAAAAATTAACAATATTAAATATAAAAAATATAAATTATAATAAACTATAAATAAAATAAAATTTAATATTTTATAAAAAACATAATAAAAAAAAACAAATTAAAAAAATGGAAACATTAGAAGATATATTAAACCCAAATCATCATTCACATAAAAACCATCCATCAAAATCTAACATATTAATATTTCCAGGTTCAGAAGATGGAAAAATAAAAACTTTAAAATTAAATACAGACACATTAAATGATGTTCAAAAAAAAGTAGTAACTCAAGCATTAAAAATGTTATTAGATAAAAGATATATTTATATATTTGGAGGAGGACACGGTGCATCAGAAAAAACAAATTTTTGTCATATAGTAACATTAAAAAATGTAAAAAAATTAGGAGCTCCTACAAGATTAACTGGTAAATTATCTTATGATTCAAATCCTGAATTTTATGATAATTTAGATTGGAATAATAAACAATTTTATTATGGAATTGATTGTTCTGGTTTTATTTATGCTTGTTATAATTTAGCAGGCTTTAAAATTAAATGTTCTTTAGCAAAAGATTATGTTAATAATAAAAATTTTAAAAAAATTAAAAATGAAGATTTAAAAGCAGGAGATATTGTTTCTTTTCCTAATTCTGGACATGTTATTATGTTTTTGGCTTTTAAAAATAATATTGATGGTGAAAAGAGATATTATTGCATTCATGAACCTAGTTCTGGAAATTTTTTAAAAACTGGTTTACATAAAATTGAAGATGGAATTCCTTTAACTTATTGTGATTAGTTATTATTATTAATTAATATATTTTTTTATGTGGGGGAACATTCAAAAGATGTATAAAATATTTTAATTTTATTATAATTAACAAAATAAAAATTTTTATTAAATCATTTTAATTATTTTCATGATTAAAAAAAAATATATGATATCTATTAGGAATTAATATTAAAAAAAAATGAAACTTAACATTAAATCTTTTTTCTTTGTATTTGTCATTTTAAATTTAATAAAAGTAACAACCAATCAAGAAAAAGATGGGGGTTTACGTGGTTGGTTAAAAAAATTAGTAATTAATATTCCTGAAAAAGAGGTAAATGGAACAAAATTGAAAAATATTACAATAGATAATATTTTATTAGGAAGTATAACGACTACAAAAGAAAATGATGGAATAAATTTATCTATAAATGATATAGGTATTCATATGAATTGTTCAATTTCAAGAACATTGGTTAATAATTTAAAAGTTGATATTACTGCTCAAACAGTTTATAGTACAATTCCCTTTAAATTAAATAAAAACCCAAATAATGGTCTTGTTGAAAGTGTAAGTACAAAAGGTTTAAAATTGAATATAAATGATAAAAATAAAATTACCATCTCATTTCCTGATCATAAAACTTTAGATGATATTATGAAATTCATTATTGAATTGATAAAATCAACTATATTTAATAATATACTTGATATGGTTTCAAATATGGTATCTGAATTAATAGATAATAAATTAACTGAATTATTTCATAAAGCTAATGATTTAATTTTAAATGGTTCTGAACCAATTCCATTAAATGTTTCTATTCAAAAACCTGTTGATTTAAGAAATAGTTCTGTTATTGATGTTATTGGATTTTTACTTAGTAAATTTACAGGAGCAAATGGTCCTTTAAGTTTCAATCATTTATTTTCTATTATATCTAATGGAACTGGTGAAATTCATCTTCATGATTTTTATAATCAAAGTATTTTATTTAATTTTAATATAAGTGATAAAGATGATAATTTTTTAGGAAATGTTGAATTTGGAATATTAGATCTTAATTTAACTGGTTTAAATACTTGGGGTGAATTTAATGCTTTAATTCCAAATCAATCAAGTCCAGTTAAACTTGATACAAATACTTATTTAGAAGTTCTTGGAATTAATTTATCTTTTTCTATTAAAGTTACACTTGAAAAAGAAAGTGGGATTGTTACAAGTGATGCTGTTTTATATGAAGAAGCTATATTATCTACAAAATTAATTAATAATTCATTATGGGGACAAATGCAACTTCCTTCTTATTCAGGAAAAGTTGATAATTATTCCAATAAACAATGTCTTAATTTGCAATGTATAATTAATTTATTAGATGAAAATGGAACTGGAATTAATCAATTAAATCTAAATGAATCTTTTGAATATATAAAACTTCAAGCTGGAAATGCTGGATTAGAAGAAGAAATTGATAAACTTATTAATGATTTAGTTGGTTTATTTATTGATAGTTATAAAAATCAAATTCCTGCTTTTATAAATGCTATACTTAATAGTACTTTAATTAATAAAATTAATAATGTAACAAGTATTTATATGATAAATACAAAATGTGAAGATATTAAAGATAATGAAGAAAGTGAAATCCATATTCCTATTACAATTTGTGCAGTTACAGGTGCTTTATTATTATATTTATTTATTATTATTTATCCATATATTTTAGGTACTGGATGTAAAAAAGGAATTGATGAAACTAAAAATGAATCAAATATTTCTAATGTAGCATATGCATATATCACTTCATCTGTTAAATGTTTACAAGAATTTTTTAGATCTGATTCAGAAGGTGCAAGTCTATTCTTAAATCCTAACATTAATATTATTTGGAGAATTGGAATTCCATTTTTAATATTATTAAATATTGCAATGTTTATTAGTTCAAATAGTGGAGTTGGTGCATCAGTTTATGTTTTATTAACAGTAGGAAGAAAAGTAAGAATTCCATCACTTTTTGATTTTGGTCTTGTTAATAGTGTAACTGATATGTGGAAAGCAGGGGTTTATCCTCTTTCATTTTTAATAGCTTTCTTTTCTGGAATATGGCCTTATTTAAAATTAATAATGATGTTAATTTCATTCATTACTCCAACATCAATTTTAAAAAAAGAAAAAAGAGAAACAGTTTTAATGTTTTTAGATGCAACAGGTAAATGGTCAATTCTTGATTCATATGTTATGATTCTTATGTTAGTAGCATTTCATTTTGATGTTAAATTTCCAATAACAGGAATAGGAGTTAAAGAAAATGTATATGTTGATGTATATGTTTTAGCAGCATATGGATTTTTAACTCTTTTAACAGGAACATGTTTTTCATTAGGTCTTTCACATATTATTACTCATTTACATAGAGGATTAGATGAACATCCAGACCAAAATAAAGGAGAAAAAGCTGAATCATATAAATCACTTATAACATTTGCAGAAAGTAAATATATAAGTAAAGAATACTTTCAACTTATTATTACAATATTACTCTTTTTAACTTTAATTTTAGTAATTTTTGGTTCATTATTTACTTCATTCTCTTTTCATTTTCATGGACTTGCAGGTTATGCTTTAGGACTTTTAGATATATCTGCTCAAAGAGAATATTCAGTTTTTGATTTAGGATTAAATGTTCCTAATTCATATGAATTTCCAAATAATAAAACTATACGTTTTACTCAAATTATATATTTTTTAACTGTATTTGTTATGCCAATTTCTACTTTAATTATTGTTATTATTTTATGGCTTATACCTTTTCCAAGACAAATACAAAAATTCCTTTATTCAATTAGTGAAATATTTAATGCTTGGTCTTGTTTAGATGTATTTGTTATTTCTATTATTGCAGCTGTTGTTGAAATTGGACAATTTACTGAATTTATTGTTGGTGATAAATGTGATTTTATTAATCCATTTATTAAACAATATTTTCATGAGACTTTAAATGGTCATGATACTTGTTTCGAAGTTAGAGCATATTTACAAAGTGGTTGTTGGATACTTTTCATATCAGCTATTACTTATTTTATTGGGTCAATGGTTGTTATGAATGTTTGTAGAAATGCTCTATATGAAAGACTTCCTGAAGAAGTCAAACAATATTTAAAAAATAAAAATAATAATAAAGATTCTATATTGGAAAATATTAGTAGTATTGATTCCAATAAAGATAATGAATTGAAAATGAACAGTTAAATGTAAATATTAATTTATTTATATCTTCAAAAATTTTAAAGTTTTTATTATATATTTAATACATGGTATTCACATTTAAAAACATATTAATGATAAATTTTATAATCATTTTTTTTATTTTTTTATATATTTTATTTAAAATAATATAAGTTAAATACTATATATTTTTGTTTTTATTACTAATTTATATAATAAAAAAATATTAATAGTAATAATAAAAATAATGAAATAATTTATTAAAGAATTAATGAATTATAATTGTTTTAATATATTAAATATTAATTATTTAAATTAATTAATTATTATAATTAATGAATGAAGAAGAAATTATAAATACAAAAAGATCATTATCTTCTTTGGCATCAGAAGCAAATGAAGAAATAAATTCAAATCAATTAATTTCAAATAAATTAAATTTAATCCAATATTGGATTAATTATAATAAAAATTTAGTTCAAAAATATTATACAGAACAATTCATGAATAAAGAAGAAATAAAAACTGATTTATCATATTATATTTATAATTTAAAAGAAAATATTAATGAAAATAAATTAATTGTATCAAATTTAAAAATAAAGGTAAAAAATTTAAATGATAAAATTGAAAAACTTATTTTTAATGAAGAATATGAGAAAAATGTAGAGGATAATTTTTTATTAAATAATAGTTTAATTCAAAATCAAAATATTCTAAAAGTTCTACAAATAAATTTAAAAAGTATAAAAAAGAATTATTATAATATTGAATCTCAAAGGGATTTATTTTATGAACCAAATGAAATTTTTGATGATTTTTATAATTATTTAAAATATAATCAAGACAAATTATATGTTAAATGTAAAAGATTCAATAAAACAAAAAAAAAGATTAACCAAAATACAAATATATTAAAACAATTAAATAAAGAAATTAATATTCTTCAAAATAGAAAATTTAATATGAAAAAGGAAAATCAAATTAATGAGATAAATATACAAACGAATATGAATAATGAAATTACTAATTTAGAAAATAATAGTTTTGATGAATCTAAAACTGATATAATAATAGATGATGATGTACATTCAGATGAAGATTTTGTTTTAGAAACAAAAATTGATTTAAATAAAAATTCTTTAAATTATTATTCTGAAGAATTAAAAAAAAAAATTCCAAATTTAAATTTAAAACAAATTGATTATAACAAAAAAAAACCACCTAAAGAAATTGATATTTATTCACTTGAAAGAAGAAATAACAATGATAATATTGATGATAATATTATATATACAAAAAATAAAATCAAAAAAATATTAAAAAAAATCAAATTAAATCAAGAAAAAATTAAAAGTTTTGAAAAAAATTTGGAGTTAATGGAAAATGATTTATTATTATTAAAAGAAAAAAACAATGAGAATGATTAATTGAATAAATGAAAATAAATTATTATAAATTATAATTAAATTAAATAATATTTATTTTAATCACATATTAATAAATTTTGATAATTGTATTATTGAAAATATTTAATTTAATTTATATTTAAATGAATTAAATAACAATAATATTTTGTTAAATTTCTAATTTAAAAAATATTTATAAATTTTTATTATAATTAAAATCAAATTTGTTAATAATAGTATATTTTACTCTTTGAATGTTTAGAAAATTTTGATTTATTTTCATCTTCATTATATTGATATCTTTATTATTTTTGATTACGACAGTTAAAATTTTGATCGTTTTTTAATTATTTAACATTAATAAATTACTTCAAATAAAATATTTTATAATAAAATAGAATATAATTTTCATAAATGAATTTAATAAATAAATTAAAATAATGAGAAAGATAAAACTTTAAAATTTTATTTTCAATATTTATCAAACAATATATATATTGACTAAATAAAATTAAATAATTCAAAAATAAATAAAAACATGAAAAAATGAATAAAATAAATCGTTCAGACAATTTTTTAATTCATCTATATTTATTTTACAAACATAATTAATAAGAGAGGGTGTTAATTAAAATAAAATATAACTTTTTGAAATAAAATAAAAATTAATAAATTATATTTTTTAATAATTATTTCTTTATCTCCAATATTATAAAAAAAAAATATCTTTCAAAAAATTCAATTATATTAAAATAAAGAAAAAAAAAAAATTTCACATTAAAAATCTTTTAAAATAAAATAAAAATTATTTCTTATCCTTACAATTTTTTTCAATACAATCATCAGCACAGATTCTATATTCAAAATATTTTTTTAAATGATGACATCCTTTAAAACAGTTAGAAACACATTCACTTGGTTTTTTATTTTCTAAAGTTCTCATAGTTGAAAATAATTGAATTTCTTGATTTAAACATTTAGTAACTTCTGAATAAACAGTTGGAAAAACTTCAATAACTGTTTGTAAAATTTTCATATAATCTTTTGATAAAATTGCTGAAACTACTTTTGATACATCTTTCTGTAATTGTTCACTTTTGATTAAACATTTTACTACTTCAATTGGTGAACTTGAGGCTTGAGATAAAGAAATTATTGCAAGAAGAATTAAAGCATATGATTTCATTTTTTTATTGTAATTTTTTTATTATGTGAGTATATATATTCAATAATATAAATTTTATTTTTTTTATTTTTATATTTTTTGATGTTTATGAAAAAAATTGATATTATAATTTATTTTTATAACAATTAGTTTTGAAATGAAAATAAAATATAAAAATAATTATAATACAAATTATATTAATTAGATTTGAAATCATTTTATTAAAATTAATACATTTAATAAATATTATGATAAAAATTTTTTTGAATTTTTATTTTACAATTAAAATATGATAAAACAGTTTAATTGAAATATAAATTTTATAATTAAAAATAAATTATATTAATATATGTGAAGGTTTATATATAGAATAAAAATATTGACATTTTTAATTTGAATAAATTAATATATTATAAAAACTTATTTAAATTAAGATTGAAATGGTAAAAAATTCATTTCTTTCAAGTATTGATATGTATTCATATAAATTTACTTTAAATTTTTTTAAACAAAAACAAATATCAACTTTATATGGTCAAATATCAACAATTATAACAATAATATTATCTTTCTTTTTTATAATTTATTTTGCAGGAGATTTTTTAAATAGAAAATCACCAACTATAAATTATGCAAAACAATATTATTTAAACTATCCAATAACTCAATTAAAATCAAGAAATTTCTTTTTGGCATTTAGAATTATAAATATAACTGAACATTCAATTGATTTTTCAAATAAAATTTTTCCTGTTTTATATTATTTAACTAGGAAAAAAAATGAATCAGAAATAAAAATTTCAAATCAAATCGAAAAAATTAAATTTTCAAAATGTGAATCAGGTAATTTAAATAAAAAAGAAATTGATATAAATAACTTTAATATTCAAGATTTTTATTGCTTTAACTTTTCTGATTATAATTTTGGAGAAGATATAAATAAAGAAATGTCATATATTTTAGAATTAAATTTATGTCCAAATAAATTAATTTATAAACCAAATGATTCAAATAGTATAAATTTATGTTCTGAAAAAAATTTTATAAATAATCTTTCTAATTATAAAATTGAAATTTTATATCCTGAAATTTATCATCAACCATATAATATTTCATATTTAATTAGATTTGCATTAAAAAGTATAAAATATTCTCTTTCATATAATTTATTGACAAATAATTATATTTATATTCAAGAAAATAAAATTAAAGATGATAAAGGTTGGCTTTTAAGAAAATATAAAGAAAAGAATTTATTATCAATTAAAAATATTAAAAATGAATATATTTTAAGAAATTCAGATTTTTTAATTGAAGGTGGTGATTCAACTTTTTTTACAATTAATTTAATTTATACAAAAGATTATTCAATCTATATAAGATATTATATAAAAATACCTGAAATATTAGCAAATATTATAGTTTTCATTAGAATAATTATGTTATTTTTTAGGAATATTTTAGATTATTTTCATAGTAAAATTGAAAATTTAGAAATTTTTTATAAGATTTTTGATTGTTCTTATGTACCAAAAACAAATTTAAATTTAAATAATATATCTAGTAATTTTAATAATAGTAATTCAAGTAATAATATAAATAATTTAATTCTTGTAAAAAATAATACTTTAAAACCATTTCAAAAAAATAGTATTTTATCAAATAGAATCACTAATTTAAAAAGAGTATCTCATACTCCAAAAAATGCATTATTAAGTGTAAAAGATACAAAAAGTAAATTTTATACAGATTTACAAACCAACAAAGAAAAAAAAAATGTCGATACTTCTAATATTTCATCTCAAGTTAATTTAAATGAAATTCCATCAACATTACAAAAAAGGAAAATGAATTTAACAGTTCTTTCCTTATGGTTAAATGGAAATCAATCAAAAGAATATAGAAGAGACTATTTATTTTATGAAAAAGTGAAAAGTTATATTGGAAATATGAAAGATTTTAGTTCATTAATCCAAATAGGAATTGATATTGGAATAATTAGATTTTATCTATTAAATGAATTTGATAATAAAATTTTTAAAATTAAAAAAAAAATTAATCCTTCAATAAAAGATGATATGAAACTAATTATTGAATTTAAAGAAAAGGATAATTTTTTATTTGACAAAATATAATCTAGTTTTTATAAATAAAGTAGTTTTATATTATATTTATTAACTATTAAAAATAAACCTTAAATAATGTTTATCAGTTTTAATATATATTAAAATAATAAATATAAAAAATTATTTGAATAAATTTTAAACATTTATTATACTAATAATATTATTTTTAAAAATCCTCTAAATCATCATCATAATCAACAAAATATGAATCTCTATTATTATTATTATTATTATTATTAATGTTATTATTATTATTAGCATTATTATTATTATTATTGGGAAGATTAATATTTTCAAATTTAAATAATATCTTAATAACCTTTTCTTCTTTTAAAAAA
>JAEEGK010013417.1_pt1 | contig 18461 bp, 14 predicted proteins | sample 8958771 | NCBI WGS metagenome assembly JAEEGK01 (sample SAMN16246547, study PRJNA631951) | gut metagenome | biome: gut microbiome; feature: rumen; material: SC-attached | host: Bos | place: Iran: Karaj | collected 2018-10
TTTGTTCTCCCGTTATCAATATCCGTGTTTATCCGTGGTTCTTTTTAATTCGCTCTGTCACCCCGTAGATACCTCACCGGGAACCGGTGACAGAACTGATATTCGTCTGTCGTCCCTTCGGGACTTGAATATGTTGACATCGAAGCAGGGGTTCCGCTGCGCTGCACCCCTGCCTGTATTCTGTCAGCCTTTCAGGCTTTCAGGATAGATCCCTTCGGGATGGAAATGACAGCCGCGTGTGCGCGGCTCATTCTTTAAGTCCCAACGGGACGAAAGATTACAGCCGGGGGTGAGCGAAGCGGAACCCCCGGAAACAGATCCCCTATTTATGAAGTCCTGTAGGGACGACAGACGAACATCGGTCTCGCAGGAATGAATTTTTGACGGGATCCTGTCGAAATAAACCCAAAATCATCATTAGAAATCCAAAAGTCATTTGAAATAACAAATAATATCCTTAACAATAACGACTTATTGTAGAGACGGCCGATTCGGTCGTCTCGGAGACGCGAGAGTCTCGCGTCTCTACGGAACATATTGGTTTTGAATATGTTTTGAAAAAATTAAAATCCTAACAGCGATTTTGAGATAAATAGAAAAGTTGGACTTGGAAAGAGGTTTAGGGTACAAAAGAGAGGGATGTTGAGAGGAGACATGAGATTTTTACTGTTTTGCATGGCATTTATCTGGGCGGCTTGTTCCGTGAAAGGAGGGACCCCGGAGACAGATTTCTTGTGGGCGGATGTCCCCGATGGTGTCTCTTTGGTAAAATACATTGGTTCGGAAGAAGATATCATCATTCCTGAGACGGCAGAAGGCAAGCCCGTGACAGAGATCGCGCCGTGGGCTTTTTGGAATTGTCTCCGGGCCAAAAAGGTCAAAGTCGGCTCGCGAGTCACCCGGATCCGTCAGAGGGCGTTCTGGTTCTGCACCGAGCTGATATTTCTGGAACTGCCGGCCGGTGTTTCGGAAATCGAAACGGCGGCTTTTGATGAATGTGTTCAGCTCCAGTCTTTTACATTAGATCCTGAAAACCAAAAGTATGCCTGCCGGGACGGGGTCCTGTTCAGCAGGGACATGAAAAAGCTGGTCCGTTACCCGGAGGGAAAACGGGGACGCTATACGGTACCGGCCGGAACGCGGATCATTGGGGAAGGAGCGTTCCACGGATGCGCTTTTCTGGAAGGAGTGACCCTGCCGGAGGGGCTGGAAGAGATCGAAGGCCGGGGATTTTACAGCTGCTGCAATTTGACGGAACTCATTCTGCCGAATAGCTTAAAAGTCATCGGGAACAACGCTTTTACCGATTGCAGTCATGTGGAAAAACTGGTCATCCCGGCCGGAGTCGTCCGGATCGGAGAAGACGCGTTTTCATGGACAAACAGCCTGAAAGGGATTTGGTTTGAAGGAGATGAACCGGAAGCGGCCGGGCGGCTGATAGGGCATTTTGTTCCGAATTATCCGGTGGTGTACCATCGGAAGGATGCCAAAGGCTGGTCCGGTACCGGCTGGCGAAGCATGAAAACACGGGTTTACGAACAGGAATAGATAGTTGATTCACGAGCAAGGAGATTTTATACTTGGGAGCGGAGTTATGGGGCAAGACAACAAGGACTTGATGATCGAAGTAAAGGGGCTGACGAAACGCTATGGAAATTTCATCGCGATCAGCAATTTGAATTTTTCTGTCAAGCGCGGTGAGATCGTGGGTCTGCTGGGCCCTAACGGCGCGGGCAAAAGCACCACGCTGAGGATCCTTTCCACTTTTATGGCGGCGACATCGGGTTCGGCGCGTGTAGCCGGGTTCGATATTTTCGACCAGTCCGACGAAGTCCGCAAACGGATCGGCTACATGCCGGAGAACAATCCTTTGTACACGGATATGAGGGTGAGAGATTACCTGAAATTCCGGGCGCGTTTGAAAGGACTGGGGATCAAAGAGAGCCGCGAGCGGGCCGATACGGTCATGAATGAATGCGACCTGACGGATGTGTACCGCAAGATGATCGGTCAGCTTTCTTTGGGCTACCGTCAGCGTGTGGGACTGGCGGACGCGCTGGTCAGCGATCCGGAACTGATCATTCTGGATGAACCGACTCTGGGGCTGGATCCCAACCAGATCCGCGCGGTGCGCCAGCTGATCAAGAACCTGGGCACCAAACACACCGTGCTGATCTCAAGCCATATCCTTCACGAGGTGGAAATGACGTGCAAGCGGGTCGTGATCCTGAATCAGGGAAAGATCCTGGCCTCGGATGACACCAGTCATTTGCAGTCCATCATGGGACAAGCCGCGCGCATCGTGGCGGAGATCAAGGCACCGCTGGAAGATTTGAAATCCGCGTGGAAAGAATTTCATGGTGTGGCGGCGGTGGACATTTCCGCGGCTTCGGGTGATTTTTACCGCTGTGTCCTTTCCTTTGGAGCCGAAGCCAGCGATCCGCGCGAGCAGATCTATGAAATGGCCAAAGAAAATCACTGGGGTCTGAGAGAGCTGACGATGCAGCGGCCTTCGCTGGAGGATGTCTTTGTATATCTGACCCGTTCACAGGAAGAAGAGGAAGAAGAGGAGGAAGAATAAAAAAAATATGCAGGTTTTTAATACATTGCTAAGACGGGAACTGGGTATTTATTTCGGTTCGCTGAATGGTTATGTGATCGTAAGCACGGCCTTGCTGATGGTGGGAGTTTGTTTTTCCGATTTGGTGATGAGGCTGAACATGGAGCCGACGGATATGACACTGACGGAAATGTTTTTCAGCTCCTGGTATTTCTGGCTGATCATGCTGCTGTCGGCGCCGCTCATCACGATGCGGTCTTTTGCCAGCGAGAAATCCAGCAATACCTACGAAACGCTGATGACGACGCCCGTGACGGACATCCAGGTACTGATGAGCAAATTCTGCGGAGCGTTATCGTTCCATGCCATCATCTGGCTGCCGGTGATGCTTTCCATGCTGATCATCCGCTTTTATGTGAATGACGCGAAAGTCGTGAATATCCCGGCGGTCTTTACCACCTACTTCGCGATCCTGCTGGTGGGCGCGCTTTACATGGCGACAGGCTGCTTCAGCTCGTCTATCACCCGAAGCCAGATCGTGGCGGGGATGATCAGTTTCACCCTGGGGATGGGCCTCTTTATACTGAGTTATAAAGCACTGTACATCATGCCGGAGACCGGGCCGATGCTGCAGCTGCTGACCAAACTGTCCCTGGCGGATTATATGAACGACAGCTCGCGTGCTATTTTAGATACGCGGCCTTTGATCTTCATTGGGTCGCTGACCTTTTTCTTTTTATTTGCGACATACCACATTTTACAATGGAGGAGATGGAGATGAATCATTCGGAAATGAGTTTTTCAAGTGAACGCCGCCGCCGGATCGGAATGAACGTGCTGGGCGCGATCGCGGGCATGATCGTCATTATTCTGCTGCTGAACAGTCTGGGGATGCGGCATTTTTCCCGCTGGCATTTAGATTCGGAGGATATCTCTATCTTATCGCCCATGACGAAGTCCGCGTTGAAATCCCTGAAGCAGGATGTCCACGTGGTGGTGCTCTTCAAGTCGGACTCGCCGCTGTTCGTTTCCATTGACAATCTGCTCAAGGAATATGAGGATGTCAGCTCGCATATCAAGGTCGAGAGGGTAGATTACACGCAGGATCCGCAGGCGGCGGAACTCGTCAAAACCAAGTACCGGCTGAGTCTGCCCGCGCTGGAAGAGAAGACATATTTTCGGGATCTGGTGATCTTCAACACCGAGGGAAAATCACCGCGTGTCATTTATGAAAAAGAGTTTTCCGATTACGATCTCGGCAGCATAATCAAAGGCTCGGAACAGAAGATCAAGAGATCGACTTTCAAGGGAGAGATGCTCTTTACGGCGGCCATCACATCCCTGATGGAGGATAATGAAAAGGTCGCTTATTTCTCATCCGGACACCGGGAGTACAATCCCAAAGATGATTCGGAGCTGACGGGTTATTCCAAGTTCGCGGAGATACTGACTCAGAACAATATCCAGGTGACCAATTTGAATATCTGGAACGAGAAAAAGATCCCGGAGGATTGCAGTCTGCTGGTGATCAGTGGGCCGGGCGATCCATTCATGGAAGATGAGGTCAAATATATCGGTGAATACCTGGATCGGGGCGGAAGACTGTTCCTGCTGTTGCCGCAGAACCGGGAAACGAAGCTGGAAGGCCTCATGAAAGACTGGGGCGTGAACATCCGCAATGAGATCGTGTATGATCCGCTGTCGGTGCTGAACAATAATTTGATCGTGACCAATTTCAATACACAGAGCAAAATTTCACAGGCTCTGGTCAATTCGCAAATGTTCATGCCCCTTTCGCGTGAAGTAAGCAAACTGGAATCCAAAGATCCCGCGCCGGACGCGCCGCAAGTGGTAGAACTGCTGCGTTCCAGCAAAGAAGGGTATTTGATGAAGCTGAACGCGGAAGGAAAATATGTGAAGGCTTCACCCAAAGACGAAGGCAAAGAACTCAGCATGGCCGTTTCGATAGAAAGAGGCGCTTTGCAGGGGATCGGTGCCGGCAAAGGAACGACGCGCGTCGTAGTGACCGGGAACGCGAATTTCCTGGATAACGCGCGGATCGACTCCGCGTTCGGAAACAGAGACTTTGCGGTGCTGACGGTGAACTGGCTGCTGGACCGCACGGCGCTGGTGGGCAATCTGGGACCGCGCCCCATCCGGGAATATCAGCTGAATATGAGCCAGACCCAGATCCATCTGCTGATGTGGATCATGCTTCTCGTCATACCGGGCGGTGTGATGGGAGTCGGGATTGTTATTTGGATGCGCAAGCGTAATTAAAAGGATCACTTCATGAAACAGGGATCGACATGGTTAATCATTTCGCTGGCGGTAGTGCTGGGTGTGTTCGTTTTTTGGATAGACCGCACTCCAATGAAAACAGCCGCAGCCAAGGGTGAGTCTTTATACCCGGATTGGGATCCCGCCAAAATAGTGACTGTTGATTTTTATTATACTCCCGATAAATGGATAAGCGCCGCCAAAATAAACGGACATTGGAATTTGACCACGCCTATCAAGTATCCGGCGAATGAAGCCGCCATCGAAAGGATCATTGCGTCTGTTAAGAACCTGACAACAGATGGGCATATTTCCAAAGAAGAATTGGATAAAAACAAACGTACGATCGAGGAATACGGTATCAAAACGGATACTCAGTTCCAGCGGCTGACTTTGCGCGGCAAAAACAGCATGACCGAATTCCACCTGGGGAATAAAACAGTGGGAGAGGACGAGGTGTTCTTTAAAGTCACCGGCAAAGAGGAGATCTATCTGGCCGGCGCTGGATTTTTAGACCAGATCCCCAAAGATGAAAACGGGTGGAGAGATTCACATGTTTTTCATCCGTACAGGCACCAGGTCGAGAAGATTAGTTTCAAAGGTCCTGCTCCTTATGGATTCGAACTGGCGCGCAACGCCGTCAACCCGGACCGCTGGGATATCCTCAGTCCAACGCCATCCCGGGCGGATGTGAAAAAAGTGCAAGATCTTTTTAAAGAGTTTTCAAAATGGAACGTAGAAAAATATGTTGGGGATGATCTTTCCAAAAAGATGCTCGATTATGGCCTGGATATGCCCCAGGCACAAATATCTTTTCAATATAAAGACGAAAACGATCCCGTGCAAAAGAACACGGTCATCCAGTTTGGCAACATAGATATCACTCATACCAATCTGGCATATATCGGTTTGGTAACGGACATGAATACGAATGTGGTGCTGGCGCAGGGTGAATTTCTGAGGAACCTGATGAAGCCCTGGCAGAATTTTCGCTGTATGAAGGTCTGGGATGTACGCACGAATGATGTCCGGTCGGTGCTGTTTAATTCATTTCCGGAAAGTATTCAGGGAAATAACGCGTTCCAGCTGGAAAAGAAAGAAGATACCGGCACATGGGTGGCAATGGGACTGAGCGAAGATACCTTGAGCGGTATGGAGACTTATCCGGCAGATCCGAAGGTAGTGGGCTGGATCCTGCAGCAGCTGACCGAGACAGAAGTCATAGAAGTGACTAAAGAAGTGGTGAGTGATTTTTCGGAGTACGGTTTGGACAAACCGTTTCAGAGGATCGTGACAACGGGTACCAGAGGCGATCAGCAGCAGGTGGATTTCGGTGTTGTGGTCACCAATGAAGATCCGGTAGGACAAAAGGTCTATATACGCTGCCGGGAAACCGGCGGATCCCCGCTTCAAAATTCAGTGGCCGAGGTATCCGAGAAGGACGCGATGAAATTCCCCACAGAAGCGTTTCAGCTGTATCACAGGGATATCCTGAAATTCAGCACGAATGACTTCAGAAAAATGACATTCCGCCTGGGCAATCGTGAACGTGTTGTCAGCCGGGAAAAGAAACGCACCAAAAATGTGAATGGAGAGAAGGTCGATGAATTTTCATACAAGATCGAAGGTTATGATGATACGAAGGAACCGATCCCGGATGAAGTCATCTTCCTGATGAGTGAGCTGGCATACCGTCTGGGGGAATTGCGCGCCGACAGCTGGATCTACATGGGAAATGAAGTTCCCGCCGAGTTTGAAGTAAAAGAAGCGGCTCGTTCATTGCTGGTGGAGTACAAGGCCAATGGAAAGAACGTGGAAAAGGAGATCCTTTTTGCCGATATCAAAGTGGATCGGATGCCGATCGGTATCGTCAAGATGAATGGGAAAATGTGGGTCTTCAAGTTCCCGCCGGCAACGTATGAATACTACGCGGATCTGCTGGGTCTCTTGATGGGGAGGGAAGGACTTGGAAAGAAATAAACAAATAACTCCGGCAAAACCGGAAACACGAAAAGGCTTTTTCGGTTTCGTGCATCGGAAACGGAAAATGCTCCGCTGGATATTTTATCCGGTATGGGGCATAGTCCTTCTGTTGTGTTTCAGTTTTATCTGGCTGGCGACGATTGGATTTCCTGATTTTGCGACCCGGGAGATCACCCGCGAATTAAAAGAACGCGGCTTTGATTTTACCGCGCAGAAATTGAAGCTCTCTTGGAATCTGGGAGTACAGGCACACGGACTGAATTTGTCGCAGGATAAGGAAGGCTCCGCCAAATTTTATCTGGCATCTGCGCTGCTGAATTTGGATTTCTGGGGATGGATGCACGATCAGGAGTTGATCGATTCCATCACGATACAGGAAGCCCACTTGAGCTGGCCGCTGGGTGATGGTCCGGAAGATTCACTGAAGATCGAGGAGATATCCGGCGCGATGGCTTTTGATGAGAAAGAGAAAAATGTCTGGACTCTGCGCGATCTGCGGGGAAAACTTTTGAATACCCGGATCCAGATCGGAGGTGAGATGATCCACGCGAATATGCTCTCTTTCAAACAGCGGAAGGAAAGAGACCCCGAAGCGCTGGAAAGGATACAGCGGTTCATCAAAAGGATACTGGATACATTGCAGACTTTTGATACACAGATCCCGCCCAAACTGATTTTGAATATCCACCTGGACGCAGCGGACTGGCTGGCATCCAGCGCGGATATCGTTTTCGATTTGCAGGAAGTGCGGAAAAATCAGGGAACGGGCAAACATTTTCAAGTCCAAATGGCATTAGATGATTTTCAGGATGACTCCGCGTTGCGTGCGTTGAAGATCAATGCCAGCTTGCTGCAGGTGCAGGGGCCGCAGCTGAATATTTATCTGGATCAGATCACGCTGGACGGTGCGCTGGTTTTCACTACAAAAGACATGATCCCGCAAAAGTTCGATTTGACCGGCAACGCGGGATGGATCTCGAATCAAGTTTGTCTGGCACAGGATCTCCATTTCGATTTAACGGCAAAGCGTATCCCGGAAGAGGAAAAGAAAATTTCCATGGCTTTGGATTTGAAAACGGATAATTTTCAGATCCACGACATCGGCGGCGCGGAAAGAGTGGATTTCCACACGGACTGGGTCGGGAACTGGGATTTTGAAAAAGATGTTTTTGATATTTTCAGTCCGGAGCGGTTCAAGGATTTTGACTTGGCGCATTATCAGGAATTGCTGGATCATCCCGATTTTCCACGACAAGCAAATGTGCAGTTTCATTTTGCCCAGCCGGAAACGATTTGGGGGAAAATGGAATGGGTCGATGTGGATATAGATGCTTTCAACAGAACTCCCGAAGAATACGCGCTGTGGAATACAGAGGAATACGGTCCGTGGCGCTGGGCAGTCCCATTGAAGGTAGATTGCAAATTGGATTTTGGCGGGATAGACATCTCTGAACCGGAGATCGTCTCCGATCAGATTTCTTTGGAACTGGGATGGGCCGCGCCGACGTTTTCCATCAAAAAAGTTTATTCTGCCCTGCATCATGGAGAGCTGAACCTGACGGCCGATCTGGATTTGGAAAGCCGTGTTGCCTTGGGCAAAGGAGAAATAAATTTCAACGCACACCGCATGGCGCATCTTCTGGATGAAGCCGGCCGCCGCTGGCTTTCTCAATACGGCTGGAACGATGACCAGCCTCCCACTGTCACCGCGGAGGCAAAAGTGAAGCTGGCGGAGTGGTCAAATCTGAAACCGGACTGGAAAAACGAGGTGCTGCCTTCTTTGGAATTGAAAGGTCATCTTCAGGGAACGAACGCGAATTTCAGAGGGATACCGGCTTTGTCGGCGGAAGGTGATTTTTGCTTGACGAATAATTTCTGGACGCTGCCGGATTTCAAGGTCGTCCGCCCGGAAGGAAACCTCATTTTCACTTATAAGGAAGATTCCACATCACATGATTATTTCTGGGATTTCATCAGCGACTGCAATCCCAAGGCGCTGGGCTCGGTTCTGGGTGAGGGTGCGCAAAAGGCGCTGGATATGTTTGAATTTACCGAGCCGCCGCATATCGAAGCAAAACTCTGGGGACGCTGGCACGATTTGAGCAAGAGCGATCTGGACGGAACCGTAAAGGCGAAAGATTTTGTTTTCCGGGAACAGGCGCTGGAAAGTATATCCTCTCATGTGACCTATACGAACGGACTGGTTCGCGCGACGGGAACGGAGTTGTTACTTCCAACGATGCCGGAGCCGTTTGCTGTGGATGGGAAAACAAATCTCGTGTCGGGTCAAAAACTGAAAGTGGACGAGGTGACTTTCTCCGCGGATGATCAGCAGGTGCGCATCACCAATGGTGTATGTCATTTGTATCCACGGCTTGTCACAAAAATGATAGGACCGGTAACGGATCACGCCATGGAGAATTATCATTTCACCGCGCCGCCGGATGTGATCGTCAACGGGATGATCCCGGTCGAAGAAGCGGAACATTCTTTTATTGATTTTGAGCTGACTCAGTCCAAAGGTTTAAAATGGTGGAAGATCTATCCTGAAAATCTGACGGGTCTGGTGCGCTGGCAGGGAGATCAGTTGTCCCTGACAAATCTGTCCGCGGATTTCTATGGAGGCAAACTGAAAGGATGGGCGGCGTTCGATTTTACTGAGCAGAAATCCAAAGAAACCCGTCAGGAGGAAACAAAGGAAACAGGCGCGGATTTCAAGTTTGACGCGAATTTTGAGAATTGTCAAATCAAGCCCTTCATGGAGTGTTTCAATGCCAAAACGAATACATTGGCCGGAACGATGAACGGACGGCTGGTGGTAACGGAGGCGAATACTTCTGACTGGGACAGCTGGAACGGTTACGGCTCCTTGCATATCACGAACGGATTGATCTGGGATATTCCGGTGTTCGGATTATTCTCCGGACTGCTGAATGAGATTTCTCCGGGTCTGGGCAATTCCCAGGCGACACGCGGCGGAGGTTCTTTCACCATCACGAATTCCGTTGTCCGCACAGAGGATCTGGAGATAGCTTCGCCTACTTTTCAAATGCTTTGCAAGGGAACGATCGATTTTCAGCGGAAATTAGATTCCCAGGTGGATGTGGATATTTTCAAAGGCTGGGGCGGCATCGGCAAGGCGATCAATTTCACGACAACACCTTTCCGCAGAGTCTTCCGTTGTTCCGTGAAGGGGACTTTTGAACAACCGGATGTGCAGTTCACCTATCTGCCCAAGGCGACCATGAAGCTGATCCATCCGATCCGGTCTCTGAAAGAGCTTTTTAATTTTGAAAAGGAAAAAACAGAAGAACAGGGAAAAACCAATTCCAAAAATCAAAATCCTTCCGGCAAACCTCTGATCCTGCCGCAGAAAGAACAGAATTTGAAATAGACTGAGATATGAAAAAAAGAGTACTTGTTATCCTTTCGGGCTGTGGAGTCCGGGATGGTTCAGAAATCCACGAAGCCACACTGACTTTACTGGCTTTGGATCGCGCGGGTGCGGAGATATGCTGCGCCGCTCCTGATATCGCGCAGACACAGTGTGTGGATCATTTTCGCGGCACCACTGCCAAGGAAAGCCGCAATGTGCTGACGGAATCCGCGCGCATTGCCCGTGGCCGGATCGTTCCATTGACCCAGGCAGATCTGTCCCAAATAGACGCAATCATTCTGCCCGGAGGAATGGGCGCGGCCACGAATCTCTGCGACTTTGCTTTGACATCGGGGAGCGTGACTGTGGAGCCTTCTGTAAAAAAGATCCTGCTGGATGCCCAGGCAGCCGGCAAGCCGCTTGGTTTTATTTGCATCGCGCCTGTGATCGCGGCAACGCTTTTTGGTTCGATGGGTGTTCGTTACACCATAGGCAATGATCAGGGTATCGCGGCGCGGCTTTCTTCCACGGGTGCGGTTCATGTGGAGACCCCTGTCACCGGGACCGCGGTGGATACCCGTTTGAAGATAGTTTCCACGCCGGCTTATATGCTGGCTAAGCGCATCAGCGAGGTGGAAGCAGGTGTCTCGGCACTGGTGAGTGATGTGCTGAAGATGGCCTAAGATTTCGTGAAGGAACAGCTGCCAACAGTTACTGTCATTATCCCGGCCCGACCGGGGAATTCCGAAGTCCCGGCCGCGGCGGCCGCGCGGCGGATGGATTATCCCGCCGAACTTCTGGAAGTATTGGTCGTGCGCGGACAGCAGCCCTCGGTCCAGCGGAATATGGCATTGCGCCAGGCTGCGGGAGAACTCATTTACTTTTTGGATGACGATTCCATCCCCGAAAAAGATGCTCTTCGCCGCGGGACTGAACTTTTCAAAGACACGGCCGTCCAGATCATTGGCGGTCCGAATCTTTGTCCGCCGGAGTCACCCGTTCTGGAGCAGATCTTTGCCTGGACAATGGCCAGCTGGGTCGCGTTTGGCCCCAGCCGTGCCCGTTATGCTTCGGTAGGTTCTGTCAGACCCACTTCCGAGAAAGAACTCATCCTCTGCAACATGATGGCGCGCCGGGAGACCCTTCTCCGGCTGGGCGGTTTTGATGAAGCGCTTTACCCGAACGAGGAGAACGCCCTCATGGACGAGATCCAAAAGCAGGGGGGCAAACTTCTTTATGATCCCGGTTTTATTGTTTATCGCCGGCCGCGCCGTTCCTTCCGGGCATTTTGCAAGATGCTGATGACCTATGGCCGCGGCCGAGCTGAGCAGTTCCGTCTCCATCCGGGGCCGGGTTCCGCGCTGAATCTGATCCCGCCGGCATTTTGCCTTTTCATTCTGGCCACGCCGTTTTTTCCGCTTTGGGCGGTTCCGCTCTGGGGACTTTACTGGCTGATCCTGCTGGTGCAGACTCTTTGTATCGGGCAGGGGATCCGCCGTCTGGGGGTCTTTCCATTCCTGTTCCTGACCCATCTGCTTTATGGTCTGGGCTTTTGGAAGGGACTTTTCACTCATCCAAAACCGCGCCCCCGGTCTGCTTATGACGCGATAGAAATCAGCCGTCATTAAAAAAGCGGAGTGATTTCTTACGTTGTTTTTATTGGTAAATATTCCTCATTTCATTTGAATTTTTTGAACGGTGTGGGTATATGAAGTCACAGAGATTCAAAGAAATAAGTTGAATTTCATAACAGGATTTCTATAATATTTGCAGTCTGTATACAGACTGTTATATAACGCTGATCTAAAGATACGTTATAGAATTCGTTTTTGCTTATGAGTGAGACACTTAAACAATTTCAGGCTTATTACGGTGTGTTGTCTGAGGGAGTCATTATTGTCACCAAAGACGGTGAGATTGTTTGGACTAATCCTTTTGCCACTAAAAATTTGCCTGGATATCTCGTTGGAGAGAAGTTTCCTGATGTTTTTCCGAGCCAGTATTTTCATCAAACGAGGAATAAGAGTATCGCTTGTTTTCGCAGAGGGTCTGTCCATATCCACTTTGCTATCAATGAAAACGCCTATCATTCCAGGGTTTATCCCAGCATATTGCATGAGATGGGGCAGATGTTTCCCAAATACCGGATCGCGACATTCCATAAGCTGGAAAAAAACATTGAGGTGGATGAGGATGTAGATCAGCTCTTTTCAGTTATTCTGAAATATATCCCTTGTCAGCTCTTTATTAAGAATCCCAGCAACCATTTTGTTTACACAGTAGCGAACCGTGATTTTCTGGAATACTATAAACTAACTGAAAATCAAGTTGTTGGACATGATGATTTCGAGATTTTCGATCCGGAAGTCGCCCGCCAGCTGCGCGAAAACGATCTCAAGGTTTGCAGCAATGAGGGCACGGTCTTCCGTTTGGATGAAGATGTTTCCTTCCAGCGCAACAGAAAAGATGTCTTCAAGAGCCTGAAAGTCGCTTTCAGAAACAACAAGAATAAGCTGTTGATAATGGGTATCTGTGTGAATATCACTGACATGACCCGGTTGTTCAATCGCGAAAAACTGCTCAATACTTGCATCAATATTTTCATTCAATCCACTGATTTCAAATCGTCTTTGCAAAACATGCTGCAGCTGATCTGCTTTGACATGAAAGCGGATGAGGCCTTTCTCTGGAAGGTCAATGAAGAGGAGAAATCTTTGGAGCTGGCGCATAATTTCACGATGCTGCGGTTTAGGAACAATCAAAAGGATTCCGTGGCGTATGATCCAAAAAATCCTCTCCTAAAAAGTATTCTTAGTAAAAAATATGAGCTGGTTCCGTCAAATTCTCCGGAAGTACATGACCTGTTCGGTGATGAATTCAAAAAGAAAAATGACGAGAAAGAAAAGCAGATTTTTATTTCAGCTATAAAGACTTATGGTGACTTTTCGGGGCTGTTCGGTTTGGTTTTCGATCCAGATCGGGTCCAGTTATGCAAAGAAGACTGTGAAACGCTGGCTGCCTGCGGACATTTGATCGAGGCCATCATGGGACAGATAGACTCCTATAATCAAATAGTCCACGCGGCCGAGGTTGCTCAAAAAGCGGATAAGGAGAAAAGTAATTTCCTGGCAACGGTTTCCCATGAGATCCGTACACCGCTGAACGCGATCATCGGGTTCTCGCAGCTGCTGAAGGATCACAATATTTCCAATGATGACAAATTGGAGTATATCAACAATATCATGGTGTCCAGCGAATCACTGCTGACACTGATCAATGATATCCTGGATCTCTCCAAGCTGGAAGTGGATCAAATGCCGATTATCCTTTCCGAGACAGATATGTACACTTTCTGCAAAGATGTCTCCCTGGTATTCACTTACGCTTCCAAGAAAAAGAATCTCCGCCTGATCCTGGATATTGATGAGAATATGCCGATCCTTTACGTGGATAACATCCGCATGAGACAGATCTTCTTTAACCTGATCGGCAACGCTGTCAAGTTCACGGAAAACGGCAGTATTACCTTTAAAGCGGCTTTTAAAAAGACGACCAGTTCCGTTGGTGATTTCTTCTGCAGTGTGACCGATACAGGCGTAGGGATCTCTCAAGCAGATATCGAGAAAATTTTCACACCGTTTGTTCAGGTGGAGAAATTGAGCGGCAACTACATGGCTGCACGCAATGGAACAGGACTGGGATTACCTATTTCCCGGAAACTGGTGGAACGCATGGGCGGAAAGCTGGAAGTTGACAGCGAGTTAGGCAAAGGCACCTGTTTTTCCTTTACGATCCCCAATGTCAAATACGATGAGAGCAGAAGTATTCAGATCGTCAAAAAACAGACTGTCGCCAAATCTTCTTTCACCTTCAATCACAAGATTTTGGTTGTAGATGATGTTTTGATGAACCTGAAAGTCATCGCCGCTTTGCTGAACAATCAAAAGGTGAAATACAGTATGGCTTCCTCCGCTAAAGAAGCTTTGGAACTGATGGAAAAAGAAGAGTACTCAGTGGTGATGACAGACTTATGGATGCCGGAAATGAATGGCATCCAGCTGGCTCAGGAGATACGCAAGCGCAAATACCAGACCAAGATCGTTGTCATTACCGCGGACACGGATGCCGGTATCGTCTATAACGATTTCTTTGACAATGTGTTGATAAAACCTGTCACCAAAGCGAGTTTAACTAATCTATTAAACGAAGTAAGCGATTAACCGCAAGCCGGTCATCATTTAAAGCCACAGAGGAGCGGAACCGTTCTCTGTGGTTTTTATTTTTTGGAGACCTTTTCAAAAGACTCATGCAGACTGCCCATCCGGTATCCCTGCATATCCAGGCAGACATGGGCGTAACCGATTTCCAAGAGCTTGTCGGCGATCTGCTTGAAAAGGGAAGGATCCGCGCAAAGTTTGGCTAATTCCGCGGAGCCTGTTTCCAGACGGGCTAGCACACCGGTCGAAACTTCATGATGGCGTACCCTTATTACTTGAAGCCCAATGGAATGGATAAACTCTTCAGCGGCTTCGATCATCTTTAATTTTTCCAGAGTGATCTTGCTGCCGTAGGGGATGCGTGTCGCCAGGCAAGGCATTGCGGGTTTGCTTGCCGTAGGCAGTCCCATTGCGGCGGAAAGTTCCCGGATCTGTGCTTTAGTGATTCCCAGCTCCCGGAAAGGAGAACGGATGCCCAGTTCTCTGGTAGCCCGTGAACCCGGCCGGTAATCATCGGCATCATCGGCGTTTTCTCCGTCCAGCACATAAGCCAGACCTTCCCGTTTTGCTATTTCGATGAAATGGGAGAAGATGTTTTTCTTGCAGTAATAGCAGCGGTCGTGAGGGTTAGCCAGGAATATCGGGTCGTTGAACTCCGTAGAGGCATTGATCCGCAAGGGGATATTCAGCTCGTTCGCGGTCTGGACGGCTTTTTGGCGCTCACTGGCGGGCAAACTGGGCGATTCAGACAAAACGGCCAGCATTTTCAGTCCGGGTGTCTGCCGGGCTACAGTCGCCAGCAGGGTGGAATCGACCCCGCCGCTGTAGGCCACCAACACACTCCCGTAAGATGTTAAGAGTGCTTGGATCCGCTCCAGCAAGGTCTGATCAGTCGTGTTCATGATTTCAGGATTTCCTGAACAACGATTTTGATCCCTTCCACATGGACGATTTTGACCGGGGCTCCCTTTTCGATCCCTTCACCGGCGGTGATAGCATCCAGTATCTTGTTGCCTACACGGATCTTACCGCAGGAGTAAAGACGAGTTTCCGCGGTGCCGGTCTGTCCAACCAGATTTGACGGAAGTTCCTCCCCGGCATCACCATGGATCGAACGGTCAGAGATAAACTTTTGAATAAAAGGACTTTTTGGAATGAAACGGAACCAGAGTGCCAAAGCGATCATCAGGATGATGATGGAGACGATCAAGACCCATATACCGGCCTCTGTGCCGTAATTGCGATAGGAAAAATAGACACCGGTCCCCATCAGAACGGCTCCGATCGCGCCGGCGATCATTCCCGGCAGAAGTGTTTCGAGCACAATGAGTAAGATTCCAACACCAATAGTAATGGCAACTAACATAGCGATACTTTAACCTAAATAAGACCATTGTAAAGAGTAAAATCGCTTTTCCGCCGGACACATTGCCTCAAAAATAAGCATACCGAAAAGAGGAATGTATTGCCCGATCTGTTAAAAACTGTATAATGACCTTGTGTTGTGTTTGATGCATTCATCTTAAGCGCACAAATCGCTGAAAATAAAATTGTTCCCCATGTTGAAGGGATATTGGTAACTTAAAATGAAAAAAATAATCCATCTTTTGTCTGTTGTTCTTATGTGCCTTTCTCTGATTGGCTGCGGCAGTAAATCCAATACGTCCTCTGCTGGTCAGGGAAGCGCACCGAAAAGCTCATTCACACCCGGCTCCGTTCTAGTGGTATTCTTTTCCCGTGCCGGAGAACAATATAATGTTGGTGTCATCAAAAAAGGGAATACGGCCATCGTCGCTGAGATGATCGCAGATCGCACTGGCGCGGATCTCTATGAAGTCCGTCCTGAGAAGGAAAGCAATTACAATGTCGGTTATGAAAAACTAACGGAAATCGGTCTGCAGGAAAAACGCGATAAAGCCAGACCTGAGATCGCGGGTACACTGCCGGATCTCAGCAAATATGACACGATCTTTTTCGGGACTCCGGTCTGGTGGGAAGACTGGCCCATGATCATGTACACCTTCTTTGAAAATAACAAGTTATCCGGAAAAAAACTGATTCCCTTTGTCACACACGCGGGCAGTGGGATGTGCGGTCTGGATCAAAAACTTGCCGCTGTCTATCCCAACTGTGAACTGCTGACAGGGATCGCCATCGTAGGCGAACAAGCTCAAAAGGATCCCGGCCCGGTGAAAGAAACGGTGAATAACTGGCTGGAGAATTTGGGCTTCTAAAAAAGTGGACGGCAGACAGAAGATCAAAACGGGCATTGACCTTGCGATGACGGCGGTCTTGCCCGTGCTGATGTGCTATTCCATTGTGGGAGAAACAGCGCATGAGATCATCGGAGTCACCATGTTTTGCCTGTTCCTAGCGCACAATTCTGCGAATACCGCTTGGTTTGGAACACTTTTCAAAGGCAAATACACGCTTCGCCGCGGTTTTGGCACAGCGGTCAACGCATTGGTGCTTCTTTGTATGCTGGGACAGGTGTACAGCTGCACTGTCATTTCCAAGCACCTCTTTACATTCTTTGATGTCAGCGGAGCCGTAACGGCAAGACTAATCCACTTGCGCTGTGCCTACTGGGGGGCGATATGGATATCCATCCATCTGGGAATCCACCTGTCGGGACTGCTCTCACGGTTTAACCTCAACAACGGCAGAAAAAACACAATATCTCATATCGTACTTGGAGCGATCACCATCATGGGAATATACGCATTTTTCAAGCTGGGATTTCTGATCTATCTCTTTGGAAAATCGCAGTTTGTGTTTATTGATACAACCGCTTCGCCCGTGCTGACCACATTGGAATACCTGAGTGTCATGATCCTGTTCGCGGAAATCGGATATTGTTTGGATCGGGTTGCTGGTATCTTTGACCGGAACCTGAGCACACGCCGTGGATGATCTTCTGAACCCGCTTAGAATCAATATATTTCACATATATCATCCTTTTTAAAAGATGATTCTTAAAAAAATGAACTGAAAGTCATTGACTTTTAGTTCAGTATTTTTATAATTTTCTCTGTTAGGTGCATTGCCATGAGTGCCAGACAAGAAAACGCGCTGAAAACACGTCAGAAGATTTTAGATGCCGCAGCCATGCTGATGACCAAAAATGAATTTGACGAGCTGAACATTGACGAAATCACACGGACCTGCGGTGTGGCAAAGGGTACTTTTTATACCTATTTCAAACATAAAAATGATGTCATCTTTGAAATTTGCCGAAGTCTCTTTGCACAGATCGAAGCTCACATGCGTGAGATGAAAGATAAAAACATCATCGAACGGCTTGCTTATTACTTCGACAGCTTTATGAATGAGATCGAACGGCATGGTATCAATATATGCCGGGTCTGGATCAAAGGAGTTATTGATCCCAATAAAGCTCCAAAGAATTATGACTCCAAGAAATGGCAATATGATGTAGATATGTTGAGAAACATATTGAATACAGCCATTCAGCATAAAGAATTAAAGGAAGATACACCAATTGAACTCCTCACTCACCTTATTATTTCTCAATTATATGGTATGATGACCTGCTGGTGTATGTCCGACTGTAAATTCGAGCCCAGAGAATGGACTCATAAATTCACTGAAATCCAGCTAAAACCTATATTAGAAAAATATATTATCAACAAAGAAAATAAGTTATGAAATACGTTAAATTAGGCAATACAGGCATTGATGTTTCCCGGATCTGTCTGGGCTGCATGAGCTTTGGCAAACCCGGCAGCGAAAACGGCGTTTTCCCTTGGGCCAGAGACTTTGAAGATGCCAAACCAATCTTCAAAAAGGCAATCGACCTGGGCATCAACTACTTTGACACAGCAAACGTCTATCAACTGGGATCATCCGAAGAAATCACCGGCCGTCTGATCAGAGAATACGGACTGGACCGGGATGAGATCATTGTTGCCACAAAAGTCCATTTTGCCATGCGCGAAGGCAGACCGAACGGAGCCGGCTCCAGTCGCAAGAACATCCTCTCCGAAATCGACCATTCACTCCAAAGACTGGGACTGGACTATGT
>JAEEGK010013422.1_pt1 | contig 18455 bp, 11 predicted proteins | sample 8958771 | NCBI WGS metagenome assembly JAEEGK01 (sample SAMN16246547, study PRJNA631951) | gut metagenome | biome: gut microbiome; feature: rumen; material: SC-attached | host: Bos | place: Iran: Karaj | collected 2018-10
TGATCAGGATGATCGCTGCGGTCGCTGCGAGTGCGATGGCTGCTGCAGCCTTCAGGCCGCGGCTGATGCTCTTGGAGGCGATGGTGAAGATCGCCAGGAGCAGGGACATCGCGCTGAAGATCATGGTGGCGAGGCTCCAGGTGCCGGCTGCGGCCATGGGGATCGCTGCCTCTTCCATTTCGACGAAGTCTGCGACCTGCATGGAGGCGACTTCGATGAAGCTCGGGCCTTCGGTCTCGACTGCGGCAACTTCCGTGGTTTCGACGGCTTCGACCTGCGCGGCGCTTACTGCTTCGACCGGAGCGGCTGCCAGGGGCAGTTCTTCTTCGAGGATCTCTTCGGCTTCGACTGCCGCGATCTCGACGGCTGCCATCGGCATGGTGTTGTCTTCGATGGACACTTCGGTCTCTTCTTCGATGGTCTCGATAGTCTCGGTCTGGTTGGTGGTTGCTTCGTTTACAGCGGGTTCGCTGACGTTTGCAGCGGTGTGCTTGCGGGTTCTGGCCTGGGCCTTGACCTCTTCGACTGCGAAGATGGCTTCTTCGGCTGCGGTGGATTCTTCTACGGTTTCTTCGACCGGTGCTTCGACAAGCTCAGCAACCTCTTCGACAGGCTCAGCAACCTCTTCGGTCGTGGTTTCTTCTTCGATCTGTGCGATTTCTTCTACCGTCTCTTCGACGATCTCAGGGATCTCTTCGATGGTTTCTTCTTCAACCGGTGCTTCGACAGGCTCGGCAACCTCTTCAGTTTCTACGATCTCTTCTGCGGGTTCTTCTTCGATCTGGGCAGCTTCTTCGACTGCTGCTTCGATAGGCTCAACAGCTTCTTCGATCTGGGCGATCTCTGCGATGACCGGAACGCTGTTGATGATTTCTTCGACGATCTCTTCAACCGGTGCGGGCTGCTCTTCAATGGCCGGTGCTTCGACAGGCTCAGCAACCTCTTCGACTGCGGGGGCGTCGCCGACGCTCAGGGTCACGGTGTAGTCTCTGTGATAGTAACCTGCTGCGTAGGGGAACCCATCGGGATCTGCGGCCTTTGCGTTGAGCAGGGGCCATGCGGGCCAGCCTTCTTTCAGGTAACCGCCGCCGTAGGTGGACTTGGCGAGCTTGTCCAGCTTCTGGAACTTAACAGTGTAGTAGTGGAAACCGTTTCCGTCACCGGCGACGGGGCCGTCCGGGCGGTATTCGTAGGTGTTGCCTTCGTAGTTCAGGGTAAGTCCGGTGAAGTCGTAATCTTCGATGTCGTACTGATCCTTGTTCAGCTTGGTGTTGAAGGCGATCGTTCTGCTGTCGATTGCCTTGAAGGTGTCGGTGTAGTCGATGCCGTAGTATTTGCCGTTGGGCATCTGGATTCCAGTGAGGAGCTTCTGATCAGCTTCCATCGGTCTGACCAGGGTCAGGTACCAGTTGCGGTGGAAGGTGATGGTGCCGTCTTCGATGGAGGTGAAGCTCTCGATGCCTTCTACACAGTTGCTGGCACGGAATCTTGCCTGGGCGACCGCTTCGACTCTGTCGAGTCTTGCGGTGAAGTAGGGCTGACCCTTCGCTGCTACGCTCTTCTCTACGTAGCTGATGCCGTTTTCGGTGTAGACCAGCTCGGTCAGATCGTAGTCTGCGATCTCGTATTCGTAACCGGCGAGGTTGTATTTCTTATTGTTGTTCTCTCTGTGGAACTCTGCGGCGGTCTTGGGAGTGGTGATGCCGTCCTCCTGGGTGTTCAGGCTGATGTAGGTCTTGCCTTCGTTGATGGAGATGTAGTTGTAGAGAGTGTAGCTTTCCCAGGGAGCTTCTTCGGGCTCTTCGGTCTCTTCTTCGACTTCCTCTTCAACTGCCTCTTCGATCTCTTCGGCTTCCTCGATTTCCTCAACCTCTTCGACCTCTGCGGTCTCTACGATCTCTTCGGTTGCTTCCTCTTCTTCCTCTTCGTTGGATTCGAGGACTTCCTGGATGGCTTCGCCGACCTCTTCTACGTTGCTGGAGCCGGTTTCTTCTTCGGATTCTTCCTCGGAAACTTCTTCCGTCTCTTCGGTCTTATCGGCTTCGCCTTCTTCTTTATTCTCTTCGGAAGTTTCTTCCTGCTGGATCTCCTCGACCTGCTGGATCTCTTCCTGTTCTTCTTCCTGCTCTTCCGGAAGTTCGATCACGATCTGCTGTTCCTGATCCTGGTCTTCCTTCTGACCGTGATGGCCGTTATCATGACCGTTCTCGAACCAGTCCTTGTTGTATTCGTGACCGTAACCGTGGCCGTTGTTCTCGTGCTCTTCATGGTGGCCGTTGTCGGCGAAAGCGGTCGCGGTGAAGGTGTTCATGAGCAGCAGTCCGGTGACTGTCATGGATAACGCTCTCTTCGTGATCTTCTTCATTTTCTTTCTCCTTTATAACTATTGCGTTTGCACGTCTTTGTTTTCGTTTTACACTTGTTAGACGCGGTCCCCGGGCAATTGTTCCACACATTTCAAACTTTTTTTCATTATTTTTCCCTCCGTTACCCCGGGAAATAAATAAGCAGATGCCCTGCTTCGCATCTGCTTACTTATCTTGGAGGTTTTATCTTTAAGGAGGTTTCATGAAGTCTTGTTTTTGTTCTTTCACTTCTTAGACGCGCGTGCCGCAAAAAGGTTCCGCAAAAAACGAAAAAAACACAAAATGTTTTTCAACGGAACTGGAGATTTAATTGACGCCTAAGCGTAAAAGGGCGGTGAGGACGTCCCTGTCCTCACCGCCTGCTTTTTTACAGAACTCAGAATCCATACATATCCATGAAGTTCACGATGATCGTCACTGCCTGGGCTCTCGTAGCGCTGCCGAAGGGGGCCAGCGTCCCATCCGGGAAGCCGTTGATGATGCCCCGGTCCACGGCCCAGATCATGGCGTTCCGGGCGTAAGCGGAGGTGGTGTGACCGTCGCTGAAGCCGTCCAGATCGCCCTTGGGCGTGTTATCCAATTTGCTTACAGTGATGAAACTGTAGAGGATCGCCATCATCTGCTGCCGCTGGATCAGCTCCTCCCCCGCAAATTCGCCGGTAGTCTTGCCAACGACGATGCCGAAATCTCCGGACCAGCGGGCGATGGCGGCATAGGGAGTATCGTCTGTGACGTCCGTAAACTTGAATTCACCGTCGATGACCGTGCTGCCGTCCAGACTGCGCTGCAGGTTCGCCAGCATTTCCACGAACTCCGCCCGGGTCATGGGATCGTTGGGACGGAAGCAGTTATCCTCGCCGGATACGATGCCGCGGATCAGCGCTTCCCGGACAAAGGGTGTGAACCACTCGCTTTCAGAGACGTCGCTGAATTCATGCATGCGGGTATCCAGTTTCAGGATGGCGCCGGTAAGGGAATCCGAAACCAGGATATTGGTTTCGCTGACCAGGATACCCTGTGGGGAAGCCAGAGACAGGTCGTCCTGGGCGCTGACGGCCATGGTGCTGACCCGTCCGTCCATCAGACGCCGGATGGCGCCGTTGCCGGTGTCCGCAATATAGATGACGCCGTCCTCGTCCACGGCGATGCCCTGAGGATGCTCGAAGAGGGCTGAAGCGGCAGGCCCGTCGGCAAAGCCGCAGCCATAGACGCCGTATTCATCCTTTTCGCCGCCGTCCCCGGCCAGGACCGTCAGCGCGCCGTTCTTCAGGCAAAGGATGCGGCTGCGCCCGGTCTCTGCGATATAGAGGGCGCCGTCATGCCAGCAGAGGCCCATGGGCTCCGCAAGACCGGTGTAAACGGTGCGGACGTTGCCTTTCCTGTCCAGGGTCCGGATCGCGCCGTTGCCGGTGTCTGCAATATAGACGAGGCCGTCGCCGTCCACGGCGAGCCCCGTGGGATGGTTGAAGCGGGCTTCCGTGCAGAAGCCGTCCGAAAAGCCCTTCTCTTTGCCGCAGGCGGTCATCACTTTGCCGTCGGCGATATAGCGCACCACGTTGGCGCCGGCGTCGCTGACGGCCCAGCCGTCCAGGAAGGGGACGATAGCCCAGGGCTCCATAAAACGGGCTTTATCCGCTTCAGCATCGAAATAATCGGCGATCACAATGCCGTTGATGTCCCGGTAGGTGCGGTCTCCGGCGAAGACTTCGGACTTCCCGTTTTCAATGCGCCAGACGACCTTGTTTCGAAGATCCGTCGCATAGAGCGTGCCGCCATCCTGCCAGATACCGGAGATCATGCCGCCGTCAAGATCCGGGGAGCCGAATTCCACCGTGGGTATGCAGGCGGCGGAGGCAGTGCCCGTCAGCAGGGCGATGACCAGAAACAGGATCAGAATACTACGTTTCATGGCTTTATTTCCTTTCTTCTATTTCCAGGGGATTTCGTGTGAGGACCTCGAACCTCATCGCATCACTCGGCAGTCTATTAGTGCACTGCAGGGTAAGGCTTTGCGGGGTAACCGTTCCATTTGCCGTCTGTAATTACCCAGTTCGGATTATTATCCGGATAATAGATGCAGAAAGTGTTAGGCGTATTTTTAAATACATCGGAACCAAGGGTGGGTGGATTGACGAAATTCGCTTTGTTCAGCTGATTGCAATCGCAGAACGCTTCATCGTCTATGTTCTGGACAGAGGCCGGAATAGACACGGAAGGCAGCTTCCAGCAATTCAAAAAAGCGTGATCGCTGATCGAAACAAGTCCTTCAGAAAGCGTCAGTACAGTCATATTGGTGCAATATGCAAAGGCCCAATATCCGATGTTTGTTACGCCGCTTCCGATTTCGACCGTTTGAAGCGTCGCGCTATAAAACGCAGAGGCGCCGATGCTGGTCACGTTATCGGGCACGACCAGCGTCGTGAGACTGTCACAATCAGAAAAGGCATGATCGCGTATTTCCGTCACGCCGGACCCGATGGTAAGGCTGCTGAGAGCCGGGCTCTTATAGAAGGAATAGCTGCCGAGATATTTCACGCTGGCCGGGAAGGTCAAGCCGGTGAATTTGGAGTGGGCAAAGGCGAAAGCGCCGATGCCGGTGATCTGATTCCCCAGGTCCAGCTCCGTGATATCGTCCTTCATGTCCCACCAGGGCGATTCGACGATAAAATCGGCGGTGCCGTTGCTGCCACCATTTCCAGTATATTCGTAATCCTGGATCGCTCCCGCGCCGGTGATATGCAGCACATATTTGCCCGCAGTTTCGGCGTCGGTCAGATACCAGGTCACATCAGAGCCGTCGTCATTGCAGAGGCCTCCGTTTTCGGCAACCGTGCCGTCTCCTGTAACGGCGTTTTCAAACTCGCCGACGTATGTGAAAACGGAAGCGGCATCATTGGAGGCATTGGGAAGGAACACGCCCGCGTTTTCGATCTTGCTGCCGCTGGTGTGGGATGCGAGCGTTCCGCAGTTGGACAGGAAGCCGGAAGAGCCATTCACGATCCTTCCGTCCATGGGAGTATCTCCGGCGGCGCCGTTGTTCAGGGTGCCGATGTTGAACAGCTGGCCGTTGTTTACGATCGTGTTATCGCTGTAATTGTGGATGGTGCCGTTATTTGTAATCGTGCCGTCATTGCTGATCGTCCCATTGTTGATGATGGTGCCGTTGTTGATGATGGTCCCCTTGTTTTTCAAGGTGCCGTTGATGGTAAGCGTGACGCCCTCGCAGACGGTGAGAACAGCGCCTTCATTGTTGATATTCAGCGTGACGCTGTTCATGATCGTAACGTTACGGTCAATAATGATCGAAATTGGGGTTTCAACGGTCCTGCTGTGCGCGAACACGGAGTCCATATCCAACCCGTCGGTCAAATATGTCACGTCGGAGATCATATAATAGGCTTTCGCTTTGATTTCCGTGTCCTTTGTAACCTGGAAGACCGTATGATTATCACACGGGACGCCGTCGATCATCAAAGCATCATCCAGGAGCTCATAAGTATCATCGTCTGTGTAACCGTAATTCACCTTTACCCATGTGCCGGGCGTTACCTTCATGGTCAGTTTTTCTGACTCAGAAGTGAATTCGGCAGCTTCCCCGGAAAAGTCGCCGTCCTCTCGCGTGTCGGTCATGATCGTGACGTATACACCTTTTGTCAGAGAGAGGTTCAATGCGGGCTTACCGGTGGCGTTATATGTAGCTTTGTAGATTGCCGTATCCGTGACCTGAACCGGCGTCGGGTTCCAGCCGGCAAAGGAATAGAGGTAATCGTCGTCCTCCTCCTTGGTGGGATCTTCCGGCTTTTCAATATCGTCAGCCGAGGTGCCATACTCGTACTCGGCGGCAGGCAGCAGGATCGTCGAACCGTCCTCGTCCACAAAGGTCACGCTGTATTTGCTGATGGTCCAGACTGCGTGGAAGGTGAGGTCCTCAGCGGGCATGGTTTCCGGTATCTCATTGTCCCATCCAAGGAAGGTATAGCCGGTCCTTTCAGGGATGCCCGGATCAGCCACCGGTATACCGAAATCATAGGTATCGTTGCGGAATTCGGTCTCGCCGTTCATCCATTGGATAGTAAATGTTTTGGCGTTTTGTGAATACGTCGCGGTGTACGTCGCTTCTCCGGCGACGGAAGCAGGTGCAGGGGACCATCCCGCGAAAGTGTAAGAGTATTCCGCGGTGGCGTCTTTGGAAGGATCGGCATGGGTGGGGACGGTGCCGTAAGGGACGGAGGAAGTGCCGATCACGCTGCCGTCTTCGTTTTTCCAGGTGATGGTATAGGACCGAAGCGTCTCCGTGAAGGCCGCGGTATAGGTCGCGTCGTCCTCCGCTTCCACAATGTCCGGCGTCCAGCCAGCAAAAGCATAGCTGTATTGCGCGTCCGCTTCCTTGGTGGGGACTTCGCCGGAATAGGAGGGCATATCGCCCTCTTCCACATCCTGCGTTACGGTTTCGTCGCCGATCCGCCAGGTGATGGTATGCATGATCGGTTCATCCGGTTCGTCGGGCTCATCCGGTTCGTCGGGCATATCCGGTTCTTCGGGGACCACGGGTACATCGGGAACCGTGGGATTCTCTGGAATGAAAGGCCGATTCTGCGCGCTCAATCCGGCGGCACTCTGTCCGTCGTCGGATCCGTCCTTCTTAAATGCCGGGTCGATACTATTCGTATTCTGCGTATCCGACGGGAGCGTTTCGGTTTCCTTGGCCCCCTCACGCTGGGCCGTTTCCTGGGTCTCCTCCCGCCGGGCGGCTTCTTCCGCCTGCTTTTCGGGGATCGCAGCGACCAAGTCCTCCACGTCATAATTGCCTTCTTCGGAGATGTCCTGCTGCAGCTGCTCATTGCCGGCCGCTTCCTCCAGATAGACAGAGGGAATGTCCTCCAGGGCCAGAGCTTCGGCGGAATCACTCTCCGCCTCGTACCGCTGGCCGCCCCGGATGGGGATCGGCGGGACGGAGAAAGCGCCGTCGGAAATGGAAGAGGCATTATAAACCACACCATGCCCGGTGATATACTGCACCTCGCGCAGACTCACGATGCCGGAGGAGCCGCGCACGCCGGTGATCATAGTGCTGGTGCGGATCTCCAGGGCTTCATCTCCCGCCAGAGGCGTGGTCACGTTGAAGACGATCTGACCGGCTTTCAGCTTGACCTGGAGCTTCCGCCCGGATTTCTTGATGGTGACGGAGGTGCCCCAGTCCAGTCTGATGGCCTTCTCTTCATCCAGACTGATATAGGCAGAGCTGTCGTCGCCGGTTTCGACGCTGTATCCGCTGTGGAGCTGCATGCCTTCAAAGAATTCCAGGGTGACGCCGCTGGCATCCTTGATGGTGACGCTGCCCTCCACCAGCTCTACACGCATGGTGACCGCCTTGGCTGTGGCGGCGGAAGCGGACATGGCCAGCCCCAGGAGCAGAAGCAGGGACAGCAGGATCGTCAGGAGCTTTCTCATTGAGGATTCCTCCATTTAAAAACGGGTCAGCAGATCAGCCGGGCACGATCTCGATGGTGGGGTCCTTCGGAACGGTAAATGTGCAGACGAGGGCGTCGGATTCTTTGCTGAAATAGACGTTTTCCTCACCGAGCAGCTCGCCGTTCAGCCGGATGGAATATGCCATAACGTCGCTGTTGGGGCTGGTCAGATAGAAGGTGAATTCCTCACCCTCCTTGGCGGTGGTGACGGGGGTGTTGCCCGACGTGTTGTAGTAGATCTGATAGGGCATGTTGCCCGTTCCCTGGGGGATGATTTCGGAGAAATCATAGGTAGCTTCAAAGACCGCCGTATAAGTCGTGTCCTCCGCGGCGGGGGCAAGCTGCCGATCCCAGCCCACAAAGGCGTAGCTTGCCTTGTCGGTGGCTTCCTTGACAGGCGTTTCGTGGCTCGGCGTTTCCCCGGCGGCGACGGATGTGGTGTCGATGACGTTTCCTTCGTCGTCCTTCCAGGTGACGGTGTAAGAAGCAGGTTCGGCAGAACCCTGTTTGAAAGCCGGTTCTACGGAGTCAGCGGCAGGGAGCGGGATCATGGCTGCTTCAGCCTCGTCCCATTCTTCTTCCTCCCGCAGCTCCGCAGCCGGAATAGCCGCGATCAGCAATTCGGGATCATAGACGCCTTCCTCCCGGATGCGGGACTGAAGCAGCGCATCGTCCCGGATCTCTTTCAGGCAGAGAGCGGGGAGGGTGGGGACGCCCGCAGGATGGACGCCTGACCTGGGCCGGAAGGATTCGCCGCCGGCGATGGCATACTGCCGTCCGCCGCAGGTCACGACGCCGTGGCCGGTAATGAAGATCACTTCCCGCAGGCTGACGATGCCGGAGGAGCCGCGGACACCCACGATCATGGAACTGGTGCGGATCTCCAGGGCTTCGCCGCTGCTGAGGGGTGCCGTCACATTGAAAAAGAGCTGTCCTGCTTTCAGTTTCACCTGGAGCTTTTTGCCCGATTTTTTGATCGCCACAGTGGTATTTCGGTCCAGCTTGACGGCTTTATCCTCGTCCAGGAGGATATAAGCGCTGCTCTTGTCGTCGGTTGAAACGGAATAGCCGCTGTAAAGGCGCATGTCCTTGGTATAGTTGACGGGGACTCCCGCCGCATCCCGCACGTAAACGCTGCCCTCCGCGACCTGAAGGCGCAGGACGACAGCTTTCGCCTTCGCCGCAGAGGCCGGAACGGCCAGACCCAGCAGGAGGACCAGGGCAAAAAGGAGAGCAAGCAGTCTTTTCATGCGCTTTCCTCCCAGGCCTTGCTGGCTTCGTATAGCGCCAGGATGTCGCCGTCCAGGCTGCCTTCTTCCACCATGCTGTGGAGGATGCCCAGGGCCTTTTCCGCAGGCATGGGGGGCTTATAGGGGCGGTCCCGGGCCGTCAGCGCGTCGAACACATCCAGGATGGTCAATAGACGCACTTCCCAGGGAATGTCCTCGGCAGTGAGATGATCGGGATATCCCTTCCCGTTGAGATATTCATGGTGGGCGCTGGCCCACTTGGGGACCTGCGCATAGATTTTCGGGAAGGTGACGTGGCCCAGGATGCGGGCGGTCACGGAGGCGTGGCTTTCCATGATGGCCCGCTCCTCCGGGGTAAGGGTGCCCTTGCGGACGGAGAGATCCTTCCGTTCCTCCTCCGTGAGCCAGGTCTGGGTTTCGCCGTTCTCGTCGATGTATTCCCGGGCGGCCAGGGTGTCGATCCGCGCAAGATCTTCGTCCGTCACGAACCCTGCCTTGTTCACACGCTCGATCAGGTCCATGCCGGTCTCCCGGATGGTATTGCGTTTTTCCGCTTCTTCCCGGGAAATCCTGCCTTCCAGCAAAGAAATGCGGTCCAGCAGGGCCATGGCGCGGAAGCGCTGCTGAATACCGTTCAGGGCAGGTCCCAGCCGGCTTTCCTTGTCCATGACCTCCAGCGGCACCACCAGCTTGCCCACGTCATGGAGCCAGACGCTCAGAAGGAAGGTGCGCTTTTTGTCGCCGTCGAATCGCTTCTCGCTGTCCTGCTTGTCCAGCCAGTCCAGGAAGCGCGTCGCATACTTCACCATATTGCGGGTGTGGTTCGCGTTATAAGGGGTGCGTTCGTCGATGGCGGCGGAGAGCGCCCCGACCAGGGAATCCAGCAGGGAAGTGATCTGCTCGGCATAGAGCATATTGGTGAGGCTGATGGCCGCCTGGGAGGAGATGGCCATGACCAGCAGCTCCACGCTGGAAGCAAAGGGGATCGTGACCCCGTCTTTATCCAGAGCGTTGATGAGCTGCATCGCGCCGATGAGGTCGCCTCGGTCGTTGGCCAGGGGGACCACCAGCATGGTCTTGGTGCAGTAGCCGGTCATCTCATCGTACTTGGCGGAGCCGGAGAAATTGAATCGGGTGTCCGTGTGCACGTCGGCAACGTTGATGGGCTCGTTGTGGAGCACGACCCAGGAGCAGACGTAGCTGGGCTCCATAGGCACCGGCGGCAGGGTGATGGGGTCGGCATGGCCGCCCTGCCGGATGTTCATGGAACGGGTCACCATGCGGTTGAAGTGCAATCCGTCGTCCTCCAGGAGGTAGAGGGTGCCCGCGTCACAATTGGACAGGTCCATAGCGGTGTCCAGAATCTGGGAGAGGAGCTTTTCCCGGTCCCGTTCGGAGGAAAGGGAAAGGCACATGCTCAAAAACTGTCGGATCTGTTCAGGCGTCATAATTTGATCTCCTCTCGGGCAAGCGCAAAGCTGCAGTCGGGATGGAGGGCGGAAAGCTGCTGCTCAGCCTCCTCCAGCATACGGTCCGTGTGGAATGGATCATGGTGGATGATGCGAATCTTTTTCGCGCCGCAGGCCAGGCCCAATTGGGCAGCGCGCTTCCAGGTGCTGTGGCCGAAAGCGCTGCGTGTTTTCCACTCTTCGTCGGAATACTGCCCGTCGCACAGCATCAGGTCGCAGCCCCGGGCAAAACCCGTCAGCTTGGGGAAGATGTCCTCCGCATAGGTGCAGTCCGTCAGAAAAACGATGCTTTTTCCGTTTCCCTTGAGCTTCATCAGCGTGACGCCGTCGGGGTGGCAGCCTTCCATGGTCTCCACCGTCACAGCGCCGAGCTGCAGCGTATTCGGCAATTCCCTGTATCTGATCCAGGCGGGAAGCAGCTCCAGCGTGACCGGCCAGATGGGAGGGGAGACAAGACGCTCGATGCGTTCTTCCGCGTCCATGCCGAACCGGCTTTGGGCATAGATGTCGATGTGATTGTTCGTGTCCATCAGAAGGGGGGCCATTGGCAGCCCCAGCAGATGATCCGCGTGGAAATGGGACAGCAGCAGCGGGATGGGTTTTTCCTCGGTCCCTCCGGGAATGTCGCAGTTCAAAAGCCCGGTACCGGCATCCAGCAGGATAGTTTCTCCGGCCAGCTCCACCAGAACGCAGATCGTATCTCCCCCGTAGCGGGTGAATTCCTGCCCCGCTCTGGGTATGGAACCTCTGGTGCCGAGGATCGTTACGGTATCCAAGAAGTCACCAGCTTTCAATGTCTATATTTATCCATATAAATAGAATAAGACTTGCTTGAACAGAAGTCAAGAAATACATTTTATATAGGCACGGACTGCAATATGTCGGGATGAAAGAGACGAAAAAACAAGTTTCAGCGCTGAAATTTCGCCCTTGACAATTGCTTTTCCCTGTGCTATTATCGCACAAATTCTATAAGACCCTGGGAAACGGCCGGAATTGTTCGGGCATGCGCAAGACCGGCAGTGGAGGAAACTCTGGAGAAGCTCATCCATGCATGAGTGCCGAAGGTGCAAGGGCTTTGCAGCCCGAATCTCTCAGGCAAAAGGACAGAGGGGCGCGTTCCGGCTGGGGCCGGTGCCGTCTCTGCGCTTTTTCGGAGCTGCCTTCAGGCGGCTTTATTTATTGACAGGAGGATGGACATGGTAGAAGAGAGTATGCAGTATATCAGCGCTTACGATCCCGAGATCGCAAAGGTGCTTTCTTTGGAACTGGACCGGCAGCGCAACAATCTGGAGCTGATCGCCTCGGAGAACCTGGTCAGTCAGGAGGTCATGGCCGTCATGGGCTCCGTTCTGACCAACAAGTATGCCGAAGGTTATCCCGGACGCCGGTTTTACGGCGGCTGCGAGTATGTGGACATGGCGGAGAATATCTGCATCGAGCGGGCCAAGATCATTTTCGACGCCCACTATGCAAACGTGCAGGCCCACAGCGGCTCTCAAGCCAACTATGCCGTCTACCTGGCCCTCTGCAAGCCGGGGGATACCGTCATGGGCATGTCCCTGGACAACGGCGGCCACCTGACCCACGGCAGCGCGGCCAACTTCTCCGGAAAGAATTACCACATCGTTTCCTATGGGCTGGATCCCGCAACGGGCCGTATCGACTACGACCAGGTCCGGGAATTGGCTTTGGCCAACCATCCAAAAATGATCATCGCCGGCGCTTCCGCCTATCCCCGGGTCATCGACTATGCCATCTTCAGCGAGATCGCCAAAGAGGTGGGCGCATATCTGATGGTGGACATGGCCCACATCGCCGGTCTCGTGGCGGCAGGGGAGCATCCCTCTCCCGTTCCCTATGCCGACGTGGTCACCACCACCACCCATAAGACCATGCGCGGTCCCCGGGGCGGCATCATCCTCACCAACGACGCAGACATCGCCCGGAAGATCAACAGCGCCATCTTCCCCGGCGTGCAGGGCGGCCCCCTCATGCACATCATCGCCGCAAAGGCCGTGGCCCTGGGCGAAGCCCTGCGCCCGGATTTCAAGGCCTATCAGCACCAGATCGTTGCCAACGCCGCGACCCTGGCCGAAAGCCTGATGGCCGGCGGTCTGGATCTCGTTTCCGGCGGCACGGACAACCACCTGATGCTGGTGGACCTCCGCAAAATGGACATCAGCGGCAAGGAGCTGGAGACGCGGCTGGACAGCGTCCACATCACCGCCAACAAGAACGCCGTTCCCGCCGATCCCCGTCCGCCCAAGGAGTCCAGCGGCCTGCGCCTGGGTTCTCCTGCCGTCACCAGCCGCGGCTTCAAGGAGCCGGAGATGAGGGAAGTGGGCGAGCTCATCTGCAAAGCCACCCTGGACTTCGCCGCCAACCGCAAGGAAGTCATGAACCGGGTCGCGGAGCTCTGCCGCCGTTTCCCCATCTACGAGCGGAAGACCCCCTCCACCCGGGACAGCATGTTCCCCGCGTAACGTCCTTTGAATCAAAACGCCCCCGATACGGTGTTTCACCGCATCGGGGGCGTGATGTATTTGTCCTTATCGTACCTGTCCCTCACCGTAGACCACGTATTTCCAGCTGGTCAGCTCAGTGAGCCCCATGGGGCCCCGGGCGTGCATCTTCTGGGTGGAGATGCCGATCTCCGCGCCCAGGCCGAATTCGCCGCCGTCGGTGAAGCGGGTGGAGGCGTTGACATAGACGGCAGCGGCGTCCACTTCGTTCAGGAACCGCTGAGAAGCGAAGTAATCCCGGGTCACGATAGCCTCGGAGTGGCCGGTGCCGTGGGCTTCGATGAAGGTCATGGCCTCTTCCATGCTGTCCACGACCTTGACAGCCAGGATGTAATCGCCGTATTCCGCGTCCCAATCCTCCTCCTTGGCAGGCACGCCCCGGCTGCCCAGGATGGCCAGGGAAGATTCGTCGCAGCGCAGCTCCACCTTGTCCGCGTCCAGAAGCGGGACCGCCTTATTCAGAAATGCGGCGGCGACGTCCCGATGGATCAGGACGCACTCTGCGGCATTGCACACGGAGGGGCGGGAGCATTTTGCATTGTAGAGGATCTTCGCCCCCATATCCAGGTCCGCGTCTTTGTCGATATATACATGGCAGACGCCCTCGCCTGTGCGGATGACGGGCACGGTCGCTTCCTTCGCCACGGTGCGGATAAGCTGCGCCCCGCCACGGGGGATCAGCACGTCCACATATTCGCTGAGGTGCATCAAGCCCCGGGCGCTGTCCCGGCTGGTGTCCTCCACCAGGCAGACACAGTCCTCCGGCAGTCCGGCTTCCTTCAGCGCTTCGCGCATCAGCTTTACCGCCGCCATATTGGAGCGGATGGCCTCCTTGCCCCCGCGCAGGATGCAGGCGTTGCCGGATTTGAGGCAGAGGGCAGCGGCGTCCACCGCCACGTTGGGCCTCGCTTCAAAGATGATGGCGATCACGCCCAGGGGCACGCGCCTGCGCCCGATGATGAGGCCGTTGGGCCGCGTTTCCATCCGGTCCACGCTGCCGATGGGGTCCGGCAAAGCGGCCACCTGCATCACCCCTTCGGTGACGCCCGCGATCCGCTTTTCCGTCAGGGTGAGCCGGTCCAGCAGCGAACTGCGCATGCCAGAAGCCCGGGCGGCGGCCAGGTCTTCTTCGTTGGCGGCCAGCCACAGAGCTTTGTTTTCGTTCAGCTTCGCGGCGATGGCGGCCAGCGCCCGATCTTTTTGGGCTGTACCCGCAATAGCCAGAACGCGGGAGGCCTCTTTGGCCGCCGCGCCGAGTTCATTCAGCGTCATATTCATTCCCTCCCGGTATCAGCGGCAAGGAAGCGGGTGCCGATGGGCTGCCCCGCGACGATGCCGTAAATGTCTTCCATGCGGCTGCCGTTGGTGATGACCATTTCCACACCGGCAGCCATGGCGATGCCCGCGGCGTTCAGCTTGGTGGCCATGCCGCCGGTGCCCCGCCAGGTGCCGCTGCCGCCCGCCAGATGCAGCACTTCCTCCGTCAGCTCCGATACGCAGGGGATCAGCTTCGCGTCGGGATTGGAATGGGGGTCCGCATCGAACAGCCCGTCAATGTCGCTGAGCAGCACCAGCAGGTCCGCCTTGCAGAGCTTGGCGACGATGGCGCTGAGCGTGTCGTTGTCGCCCAGGATCTTGTTGTGGCCGGTCTCGATCTCCGCAGAGGAGACGGAGTCGTTTTCGTTGACGATGGGGATCACACCCATTTCCAGCAGGGCGGAGAAGGTGTTGGACAGATGCTCCGCCCGCAGAGGATCGTCCACGTCGTCCCCGGTCAGCAGGATCTGGGCAACCGAGCAGGTATACTCGGAGAAGAGCTTATCATAGATGTGCATGATGTTGCATTGACCCACCGCCGCGGCAGCCTGCTTATAGCGCAGCTCCGTCGGCCGCGCGCCCATCTGGAGCTCCGCCACCCCCACGGCAATGGCGCCGGAGGAGACGAGGATCACCTCATGCCCCATGCCGTGCAGGTCCGCCAGTACCCGTGCCATCCGCTCGATCCGCTGCAGGTTCAGGGAACCGGATTCGTGCGTCAGGGTGGAAGTGCCGACCTTGATAACGATGCGCTTTTTTTCCTTCATGGAAACCTCCTGTCAGACCAAAGGCCGGTTCATGCCGCTGCGGAAAAAAGGATTGACAATCGCCTGCCGGTCTGCTAATATACCGTTTGCTGATACGCAAAATGCTAGTGTAGCTCAGTCGGTAGAGCAGCTGATTCGTAATCAGCAGGTCGGGAGTTCGAGTCTCCCCACTAGCTCCATCGTCGTCGCGGACTTCGTATCGTTCGCGACGGCGTTTTCTTTTTCAAATCAAACGCCGTCTCTCATTCACTACGTCGCTCCTCCTCTCAAAACCGGACCCGCCAAGCTGGGCTCCGGTTTTGTTTTTGGAAGGACGAAGAAGGGATTGAGGTCAAAGAGCTTAGAGTCGTCGTGGACTTCGTTATCGTCCGCGGCGGCGATTTCTTTTATTCAGATAATCAGATTATTAGAAATAACTATCTTGCCGGGAGAGTTTCTTCAACAGCAGATTGGCCGCGATGAACATGCCTACCACGAAAAACAGGAAAATGAGGCCGAAGCCCTGCCGGTCCGACATGGCGATAGAGTCATAGCAGCCGTGGAGCAGAACGGGGATCAGGAAGGATTTCCAAAGGCAGCCTTTGCACTGCTCATGCCAACCGTAGTTTTCATATCTGCGGGCTGTCGCATACCACATGCCCATGAACACGCCGAAGCACGCGTGGCCGGGAACGGCGGTCACCGCCCGGAGCAGCGCCGTTCCCAAACCATACATCAGCACATAGCCGATGTTTTCCCAGAGAGCGAAGCCCAGGGAAACGAACACCGCATAGACGACCCCGTCGAACTGGCAGTCGAAGCTGGGGCTGCGCCAGGTGCGCCGCTTCAAAAGGAGGAGCTTCGCGCCCTCTTCCGAGCCGCCCACCACGATAAAGCAGAGCAGAAGCCGGTAGAGGATGGTGCCTTCACCGAAAAAGAAAGCAAGCAGTGTTTCTCCGATCCGCTCCGCGATCATTGCCAGTACCGTCGCCAGGATTCCCCGCAGAATAAGCCCGATAAGCAATCCCGCCGGTTCCCGCTCCAGCCGGTCCGAGCGGTAGACGCGGATCATCAGCAGGATAGCCGGGATCACGGCGGCGGCGATCAGCAGGGGATGGAGGAAGAAAACAGAAAGCATGGCTTTTGTCCTTTGAAAATGGCTGTTAGACGGAAGCGGCCCCGCCGCAGCCGTCTTTATTGCGCTATTGTATTGCATTTGGCCCGACTTTGCAAGGGAAGATAGGAAATAATTATGTACGAAGCTAAACCAAATCGGAAGTCCCCCGCGAGACTTCCGATTTGGAAAGGAGGAGCAGCGGAGCGATACAAAGTTTTCGCGGCCCAACGAAAGCCACAGAAACGGGATGGAGCAGCTAATCGAAGAGAAAAAGACAAAATCGGAGCCCAGCGGAGCGGGTCCGATTTTGAAAGGAGGAAGGAGGCGGCGGATATGGAGTTTTCGCGGCATTTACGGAAACCGCGGAAACGGAATGGAGCAGCCTTCTTCCGACGATGGTGCGGGCACGGGGACTTGAACCCCGACGGTCTCCCACGAGAACCTAAATCTCGCATGTCTGCCAATTCCATCATGCCCGCAGAATGAACCTATTATAGCATTTATTTTCTGCCTTGCAACTCAAATTTTGTCGTTCCACCCACAGAGGGAAAGATCGACTCGGCCGTCAGGAAGAAAGGACACGCCTTCCGATTCCAGCAAGGCCCGCTGCGTGCCGGGTGTGTAGTCGTCGAAAACCGATTTTGTTCCCCCAAGTCGGTCCACGACCCGGTGACAGGGAACAGAAGGGTCGGCGCAGCGGTTCAGACAGGTCCCCACAGCCCTTGCGCCCCGAGGCATACCGAGCAGAAGGGCCAGCTGTCCGTAAGTGGCGACCTTGCCTGCGGGGATCTGCCGGACCAGCGCATACAGCCGGCAGACAAAGCTTACCGTGTGTTTTTCCGCTTCCATCATCGAGCCCCGCTTTCCTCTGTCAGCTTGGTTCATGAGTATGTTAGCATGCCGAAGAAGACTATGCAAGCAAAGCTGAGAAGGAACTTTCTTCTGCCTCTGATATGGTACAAATGATGGGAGACAAATAAAAGAGGAAATTCAACTCAAACATGGTAAGATGTAGCTGCTACACAAACAACCACCATGAAAGGGCTGAATTTCCATGACAAGTCTAACATCGACAGCACAGTTTCGTCAACGGGTAATCAAGTATGCAGATAAACACGGAGTAACAGATGCCGCAAATCGCTTTCACATTTGCCGGAATGCAATCTATGAATGGAAAGCGAAGTATGACGGCAATTGGAAAAGCCTGCTGGATAAGTCTCACCGTCCACACCATCACCCGGCGGAGCACACAAAGGAAGAATATGACTTGATCCGGCGGTACTGGCAGCGGAATAAGGATGACCGGATGATTCTGTGGATGAAGATCCGGGAGAAGGGATATAAGCGAAGCTACAAAAGCATGTGCCGGGCGTTGAAGCGGCTGCAGCTCGAAAATGAAGAGAAAGCCCGCCATGCATATAATCCGAAACCGTATGCAGCAGCAGAATACCCTGGGCATAAGGTGCAGATCGACGTAAAATATGTGCCTGGGCGATGCGTAGCGGGAGATACGAAATACTACCAATACACAGCCATAGATGAATACTCACGAGTGACCTTCCGGGAGATGTACGACGAACACAGCACCTACAGCTCTCTTGACTTTATCTTGAAGGTGATTGCATTCTTCCCCTTCAAGATAGAATTGGTACAAACGGACAATGGCTCGGAATGGACGAATGCGCTCACCAGCAACCATCCAACGCCAACGCTGTTTGAGCAAGCGTTGATAGATGCCGGGATAAGCTACAAGCGGATAAGGATAGCGACGCCAAGACACAATGGAAAAGTGGAACGGCAGCATCGTGAGGATGAAAGGCGGTTCTACAAGAAGCTGCGGATGTACAGCCTGGAAGATGGCCGGAAGCAGCTTAAGAGATATAACCGTTTTTCCAATACGATTCCGAAGGTCTGCCTTGACTTCATGTCTCCAAATGAAGTATTGGCTGAGTACCAGAGGGAGCATCCTGAGTCGCGCCGAATTTGAGGAAGAACTCGTCGCCTACGGCTCCTCCTTCTTCCTCAAATTCGACCCATGAAGCTACGTCTTATTTTTTCGAGGAAAGTGTCACCCATCATTGACGACTCTACAAAAACGGCAATTTGTTACACAAAAAAGAACTTGACGCAAGCGACATATCCGAATATAATTATCTGGTTTTAAGGTACATGAAAATATGAGCCATCCCCCTAA
>JAEEGK010013423.1_pt1 | contig 18455 bp, 23 predicted proteins | sample 8958771 | NCBI WGS metagenome assembly JAEEGK01 (sample SAMN16246547, study PRJNA631951) | gut metagenome | biome: gut microbiome; feature: rumen; material: SC-attached | host: Bos | place: Iran: Karaj | collected 2018-10
CACCTCGTCATCAACTCTTTCCAGGCCGTTAGTCCTCATGAAATCAAACAGGGTTTTATACGCTCCCGGTATTGTTACAAAGGGATTATCATACGGTCTTTCAATGTGGATGGCCACGTATTTATGCGCTGACTGTTCTTTGATCTGATATCCCTCGGGTTTCACACCGCTCGGTAATACCAAAGCTGCCGTATAACCATGCATGTTATAGACATTAACCTGCTCTTGTGACAGATTAGGAAAATCCCATCCGATCACTTTCGGATTGTCTATGCCGTTTTCTTTTGCTGTTTTATACATCCGGCCGATCGCGTCACTTTCGGGTTCCGTGCTGATCACCGTATGCTCGATGTAACTAAATCCGGCAACGTCTTCCACTCGAAGTTCCGAATATGCATCGCTTCGTTTGTCCATTTCTTCCCTGAAGAGATTGTCCAAAGTGCAGTTGAAAATCTTGCATATTTCAAGTGCCTTGTCCATTTCGGGGTTCGCCGCATCCATTTCCCATTTTGAGATCGTCTGGCGGCTTACACTTAACTTTTCTGCCAAAGCTTCCTGTGTCATGTTTTTACTAAGCTGGCGTAAATATTGAAGATTCTTTCCAAAACTCATATTGACTCCTTTTCATCTGTATGTGCTATTGTAAACTTCGCCTTGAAAACGCCCGGCGTTTTCTCAGTAACAAGGCATTTGCTCCGCGTCGCAAATACAGAATATCAAACATGCACATTAAGCTCCACCAACCGACGAGTGCTGTTTTTTCAAGTTGCGCAACCTGTGGTTGCGGAATAGATGATTATTGAAAGCGCCCCTGTATGCCATCAAAAAAGAATCCGAAATTGAACCTGCACCCACAAAGAAATACACAGCTTCATTACATATCCTGCCCCTTATGCGCAGATGATAAATAATCATGGACAGCCTCTTTCCACTGATCCTGTTCCAAGGTTGAAAATGATTGTGCTACCGCCGGAATATCCAATTGCTTTATATACTCCGATGCTATGGAAAAACTGTTATCCTCTGTTATCTCCCGATCTCCCACAAACCTCTCAAACTTTATGAACACATCCTGTACTGCCGATACATTTTCAACAAATAGAAACGGATTGACATCACTCAAAAATCTTCCCAGTTCTTCATCATGCGTCTCTTCCCAATCCGCATCAAGAGCTAGATATATCAGACAGAATAATTCAAATTTATTCATTTTACTTCCTCCTTCTGAACGTTGCCTTAATATTTCGGAATAATCCGGTCTCCGGATCCCAGCTTATGGGAATGCTGTTTCTGCCACCTTCATTGATCACCATGTTCTGATGTCTCACCCAGTCCTGCTCTCCGTCCTCATTATTCCGTATATGCCAATCATTCCCGTATTTATCTTTTCCAACATAATAACGATCATCATTTGCCAAGTCCGATACCATTTTTCTGTTTTCAGGAGTATCCGGCAAATGCCCTTCATCTTCTCTGAAAATATGCTTCAGCTGGGAATCATTCCTTGGCATTTTTATCCTACCTTTAAGAGCATCGGGTATATTACCGGCATTATCCCCATATGTTCCTTTATAGAGATCACTCTGACCCGCTCCCATTGTCTTCCTTGTCCTTTCTTACTATGCTTGTCCAGTCAGGATATTCCACAAACTTCGTTTCGGGATACTTTGTCTCTATTTCATCCGGCATCTGAGAATACACAAGTATCACCTCCGGTTCAAGTGTTTCCATCATGGCATCCATACCTGCCTCGAAATAGTACCTGTTGACACGATCCTTTAATTGGCCATAACTGCCGACAGAAACGATAGAATGCTTTTCTATACCAAGAAACGCCACTCTTTCCGGAAGGAACTTTGTTGTATATGTCCTGTCATCTCCCCATCGTACACAGGGGATTACATATACCCCATGCTTCTGAAAACAGTATCCTATCGCCCTACTCCGATAAATGTTCGTGATCTGAAGTGCAAGCGGCATATCCCTGTACACGGAGCAATCTGGTGTAATAAAACCCTGATATTTCTTTAGGATAGCTATGTACTCATCAGGATGCACAAGTAAATCCTTAAACTCTCTGTCATTCTCATACTCGCATACAGCAAAGGATTTCGAATCCGCTTTATCCATCTTGCTGAACGGAACTAGCTTGTTAGGAATAACCATCTTCTTCGGCTTCCGAATGATCGGCATTTCAAAAATACCGTCAAACTCTGCCCCCATAACCAGTTCGGGATTACATCCATCAGAAAGCGATGCCGCATTTCTGACGGCACTATCCACAACCGACCGCTTTCTTGTATTTTTTCTTCTTTTCTTAGTTTCTCTCATATAAGCCTCCATAAACTGGATTTGTCTGACTGCTGTTCAATCTCCATAATCCCATTTTTTACCCGATTAATAGTAGTCATCGAAAAGCCGGCTTTTTCAGCTCTCCTTTTCCCCTCTTTGCAAACGTATCTTGAAATGAAAACTCATTGACTTTTTCGCTTCTTTTTGCTATCCTTTCATTCAAAGGAATGGGTTTTGTGTCCGGTAAACTCTTTAAGAGTCGAGGGAGTTGCTCATTTCTTTTTTTATGTCTAAAACATCGTACAAATACATCTTATTATCGGATGCATGCCGTATCAACATCGTGGCTTTATAAGAATTATATCTTTCAATATTACCATTCTCATCATATACCGGCAATTCAAATCGCGAATCATAGCGATACCACCCAAAACGTGCATTACGCACATGTCTTTCGTCCTTGTTTTCCCTAAACCTTTTATTATCTGCAATCTCGATAAGCTCCGGAATTCCTTGCGAAGCATTTGCCTTGGCCTTTGCTACAGCTCCCATAAGTTTACGAGTATATTTTGATCCAGTATACTCATCCGGAAGGTCTGATCCAATATATATCATGTCTTCATCGGTGGATGTCTGATACATATCACCCACATATTCTTTAATGTATTCCTTTACCTCATCCCAATTAACCGAGCGCTTCCCCTTAAATATATTAACCTTAATCCGAACCGTTTTCTTCCCTTTAGGATTAGTAATAATCTCCACATTTCTATCCACTAAAACCTGCTCCTTAAAATTCATAAGTGTTTCCAAGCCAACCCAGTATTCCCTTGACACAATGACTACGTATTGATATAGTAATTACCAATGGTAATATTATATTGTTACCATTGGTAATTGTCAAGGAGGCTCTTGTAAAATGGCATCAAATACACTTATCCCAGAACGTCTGGTATCTGTAAGGGAGTTGCTCTGTCTTTCCAAAGCAGAAGCAGCAAGACGAATCGGTCTAACTGCGGCATCCTATGTCAGATACGAAGCTGGAGACCGTAGTCCATCTCCTCAGGTTCTTCAGTCAATAGCTGAAGGCTTAGAAACCTCAGTTGCCTTTTTATCTGGTGAAACAGATGATATTTCTCCCGATTTAATCCGCATTTATAAAAAAGATGATCCTCTTTTGTTTGAACTAATAAAAAACACACGAAACGCAGACGATGCTACTGTACGGCGGCTCTTTGACTACTACAGTCGACTTAAGAATACTGATTAGCAGTACGAAACAGATGATTATTGAAAGCGCCCCTGTATGCCATCAAAAAAGAATCCGAAATTGAACCTGATCTCATGTCGTGCTATATCGCGATTCGTATAGCAGCATGTGTCATATCCGATCAGCTTAAACCCCTGGCTGCGATAAAATGCAATGGCCCGTACATTGCAGGACTGAGTTTCCAAAATGACCGCGCGTCTCTTCTGAAGCTTGGCCTGTTCTTTTGCAACGTTCATGAGGGCTGTCCCGATCCCGCGCCTGTGAAGTTCATCCGCAACCCACAGTTCCGTTACCATCAGTCTGTTGCTCCACTCTTCGGGACAGATCTCGATACATGCCATCATTTCCTTTTTCCCGTTTTTCTCAGAAACGATCCCGAAGGCCTCCGCCTTTTCCCAATGATCCTGATACAAACTGTCGGGGAAATCATATTCCTGGGGCGTGTGCGTAACCGGAGTATCGAATCTTTTCTTAACCATTTTTACTTCGAAGGAATCGGCACTCTCCTGCATTTCAAGATCGTAATACTCCTCCGTGGTATACTTCATCAAGATCGGAGTTCCTTTCCATTCTGCCTTGGGCAGAGGTATTATTTTGTAATCATTCATAGTCTTCTCCTCTTTAGCGGGGGGGTTGCCGCTGATCCTTTTCTCCCTTGTTCTCTCCTTTTCCCCATCCCGACTGACGATCATGATCCGGTTTCGACCGCCTTCGTGGCCGGACACCGGTTTAAATCTACAGTCCCCATTCATTCCAGGACACATATCTGATTCCGTTTATCTCACATGTTACGTCTCCTAAGTAGAATACACTTCCCTGTACGTTGTCCGTTCTTAAACCAACATATGTCCTTACGCTGGAGGATAGCTTCTTTTCTATGTCAGATTTACTCTTTACTTCTATTGCGAAATTCTTCTTCCAATCCGTAATAATATCTACTTCAAACCCATTCTTATCTCTGTAATAAGTCAGATTTGCCTTTTTCGCGTCATTATATCTCTTTTTCAACAGTTCAGATACTGCAGCCGTTTCAACAACAGCCCCCTTATGATCGTCAAGCAGTAACTCTTCTTTTGATTCAAGTCGTAGCAAATAACACATCAATCCGGAATCAACAAAATACAACTTAGGCGTTTTTACAATTGTTCTTCCGAGATTATTACTGTCCGGTTCAAGAAAATGAATAATATAAGATGCCTCGAGAATTGAACACCAGTTTTTTATAGTTACAGCGGAAACCCCAATATCTCTGGATATACTGTCATAATTTACCAGCTGTCCGCTATATAATGCACAAACTTGAATAAATTTGCGAAATGCACTTAAATTGTCGGCATTTATCTGATCCTTAACATCCAAATCCAAATATGTGTCAATATAGTTTTCAAACCAATCATCCAAATGGAAATGCTTGTCCACGTCATGCAATGGCGGGTAGAATCCCTTAAAGAAAATATCATATGGTTCATCCGGCAATAATCCGGCTTCTTTGAGTTCTGCCATAGAAAAAGGAAGCAGCTTTAACAAGCCGACTCTACCGGCGAGACTGTCGGTAATATTCTGTTTTAATCTAAACTGACTGGATCCTGTAATAATATATTTACCCGGAGTATAACTGCCTTTATCAATTATGAGTTTTACAGCATCAAATATTTCAGGAACTTTTTGGGCTTCGTCAATAATCAATCCCTCCGGAAAAGCTTTTAAAAAATCACCCGGATTTGACTTGGCAAGTTCTCTTAGATTCTTATCATCAAAAGAAACATATTTCTTTTCCGGGAATGCATATTTTGTTAATGTCGATTTTCCACTCTGTCTCGGACCGGTAATGGCAACAACCGGAAATTGTTCTGCAAGTCTCATAAGAGCAGAATAAGCATTTCTCTCTATCATAATCAAAGTCTCCATGCTTTAGGATATTCCAAATTGTAGCATTAGGATATTCTAAAGTCAATATATAGATTTTTCCAAAGTCACGGTGTGGGACATTTCAAAGTTCAGCTTATCCCAAAAGTGGTCGTGATTACAAAGTCGCAACTCAAGGAGCCTTTGAATATCAGCATCTTCCACTTTCGCCCTCTTAATCGTCTGATTCCTCCGTTTTCTTCTCTAAGATCAACGATCGTAGTAATATCATTTTGATAAAGCCATCTCAATTGTTCAAGTAAACAACATTATCGACATGTATCGATAATGAGCAGTCCGCGCTCATCATAAACACTCCGCACTACTTGCACGCTATATACATCCATGCTTTCCCCGTCCGTTTCAAAGCACGGGATCACCTCGTCATCAACTCTTTCAAGGCCGTTAGTCCTCATGTAACTTTTCTGCCTTGTTCTCTCCTTTTCCAAACAATCACTTTTGTCCGAATCCCGCATATGGTATCGATCCTATAAGGCTCTCCGCTGCATTCTCGATATCTTCGTAATCAATTTCCTCACCTTCGCGTTTGCAGCATTCAAACTCATCCACTATATTCTCGATCAATACCATGTCAATAAACAACGGCAGCTTTTCGAGCATCGCCTCAGAGACATCCGTTTCGGTTTTGTATCCCTGCAACTGAAGATCAAAACACTGCTGCATCAGTTCAAAACGTCTGCCCGGGTCGGCTTCATGCCTGGTCCAGCCTTCATTATGGATCCAGAGATTGGCCAGGTCGAACATATACCAGCAATTCATGCAGTTGTCAAAGTCGAACACTGTGATAGCGCCTGTGTCCATATCGACATGATAATTTCCATCGCTGTAATCAAAGTGAACAAGACCATAGCAGCTATTATCCTTCGGGAGCGTACGGAATTCGTCGAGTCTTTTGGCGATAGCTGTTTTCAGTTCACCGTACCCGTCCGGAATCAAGCCGTCCAGATACGTCATGTTGTATTTGTCAAAGTAATCCGGCCGGTTATGGACAGGTGTATAAGCCCCGGACAATCTGTGGATCGCACCCAAGGCTTTTCCTGTGTTATAAAAATATTCAGTTAGCGGTGCGCCTTTTCTGTAACGATAGCCGTTATCCGCAAGCAGCATTCCTTTTGCATAAGAAAACAGGCTGACGTATACCGCCTCGCCGTCTGCCTCCATACGCTCCACAAGCCTTCCCCGAACGGAAGGGATCACATCTGCCACGGGCGCGCCGTTTTCAGCAAGGAAACGGACAAATTCTGTTTCTGCAAGATACTCGTTCTCGCTTCGATCTCCGATGTCAGAGATACGAAGTACATACTTCTTTTCCCCATCCCGACTGACGATCATGATCCGGTTTCGACCGCCTTCGTGGCCGGACACCGGTTTAAATGTGCAGTCCACAAGTGAATAGATTTTTTTTGATTGTTCGATAATACTGTTCAATAAATACTCCTTTTCTTAATTAAACTCCGCCAGCCGTTCCACGCCCGACTCGGCCTGATCTTCACCGGGATCTTGGTTTGTCATCACAACAGAAACCTCTCCGGTTTTACAGTTCATTTTCAGCATGCACTGTCCGTTCTCTCCCCAGCCTTGCGATACCAATATGTCGTCTCCACGCCGGAACAAACCAAGCCCTACCCACGAAAAGTTCTCCGCGGGCCTTATCATCTCCTTCGCCGATTCCGTTCGAAGCAAAGAGCTCCTGCCGTTTACAGCCTCAATAAAATCTTTTGCGATCATCATCAGTTCTCTCGGTGTGCTCCACAAGCCCGACGCTGCGAGATCCGGAATCTGAGGGTACTTTCCCGGTAGCAACGAGCCTTCGCTGTCATATCCCGCTGCCATGTTTTTGTTTTTCTCCCGAAGCTCAAGATTCTTCAGTGAGGCAAAGAAAGTCTGCTTAAGACCTAACGTCTCAAAAACATATTTTGCTACAACTTCCTCAAAATCGCAATGCGTAACTTCACCGATCATCAGTTGCAGGGCACAGTACCCGGCATCGCTGTATTCAAATTCCGATCCGGGTTGTTTTTCCGACATGGCTTTCCGCTTATTATATGCAGTTCTGCCCTCCAGAACATCCAGCAACCCGACCTCGGGATCACTGCGTCGAAGTCCGTAAAACGAATCTTCCCCGTCGATGATCCCCGAGGTGTGACTAAGTATCGATCTTACTGTCGCTTCGCTTTCCTTTCCTTCCGGAGTAAGAAGCTTCCACCGGCTAAGATAGCGGTTGACAGGTTCGTCAATACTGAACAGTCCCTCTTCACTGAGCCTCATCACGGTTATTCCGGTAACAAACTTTGATATCGAACACGCAGGGAAAACAGTAATCCCATCCACCGGAATACCTTTTTCCTTATCTGCAACCCCGTTAAACTTTAATGTCTCTCTTCCTGCTGCGTCCCTGTATGCGCAGCTCACCCCGGGGAATCGTTCATAAATCTTTTGTTCCCCGCTTTCAGGGGCGGATGCCATATACTCACGAAGCGCCACGTGTTCCCTCTGATAAGAACCTCTTTTTTCTTCATTTTCATCAGCATAGGATTCATGTTTGGAAAAAATATCGATTGCTTGCTGCAGAGGAATCCACTCGGGCTGTACCCCTCGTTGTTTTTCAACATCGGTAAGTTTCATATGTCCTTTTCCTGTCACTTCACAAACAAAGTAATACCCGGTATAACAGTATTCCTCATAATACTCATGCATGACAAGAAAGTTTCGGAGAGGTCGGACAATTACCCCTGTTTCCTCCTCTACCTCACGGATCACGCACAGATCCGGAGTCTCTCCTTCTTCTACTCCTCCTCCGGGGAGTAGCCACCAGCCGGAATTTAGTTCGTGAGTGAGGAGGATTTTTCCATCTTGTATGATGATCGCACGGCTGCCCTCACGTGTCTTTTTATAAGTTTCAAACCGGTTCGCACCAAGTATTTCTACAGTCTTCATATTCTTCCCTTCTACCGTGCCATATATGCGTACAGCGTGACCCACTTGTTCTCTTCACCGACATTACCGGCCTTGAATGCCGGTACGCTTTTTGACGCCGTCAGTACATATCTGCCATTCTCCAGCCTGTGCTGATCCAGCACTTTGTACCCGGCCTGCATGGCCTCCGATTCCGGCGCACATCCGAGAACACGCAGGGCGTAAATGATCTGGTGTGCCCCGATCTTAATGGGATCGGGCGGATAGAACGTCCCCAGCATCACGTCCACCATGGGAGTTTTCATGTCGTCTGTCCGGTAGAAAATGTTTCGTTTGGTGAAATAATGCACCAGCGCGTCTTCGCAGGCCGACGCATATCCCTGCAAGTGCAGCTCTGCCACAAGTAAAAGGTATTCCACCGTCAATCGCGCACAGCTCTTGTGGGGCTTCTTCGGATCGTTGATCTTCTTGTTTGTGCTGATACATCCGAATCCGCCGTCATCTTTGATGAGCTTAAGAACGGAATCAACCTCATTCTTAACGACATCTTCAGTATAATATCCCAGCTTAACAAGATTCCTGAGCAGAAGCGGTTCGCCGCACAGCATCTTGAAGCCTGTGCTTTCGATAAGAGCGAACACCTCGCTGTCGATATCCGCACCGATATCGTCTCTTGTCAGCCCCCATTCTGCAAATGCCATGATCGCATCATACTTGTCCCACGGCTTGTCTTTCTTTAATTTCTTAAGTCCACGCTCATATACTTTACTGCCGAGCAGTTCCTTTTTGCAAGCAATAACTCTTTCATCATTGTCAGAATAATGCTCAAGCTCCTTCAGGGTTCTGAGCCTTACCTCCGGATTACTTTCTTCCAATAGCCAATCTAAAACGGTTTTATCCATCTTTTCGCCCTCCTGCTTACAGAACACGGGTCAATGCTCTGAGATTTACATCACAGCATTGACCCCGTATTTCAAAACTGTCACTTCTTCTTTACAGGAATCCAGATTGCACAGTGATAATCTGAAGAGCTCGGGTCTTCCGAACCGTACCACTCAATGTTCGCATGGCCCGGGAACTCAAAATCGGGATTACCCGGCAGCCACTCTTTCCAGATTTTTGTATTTACATCCTGAAGCGCCTTGGGGCACGGGCCATAACAATCAAAAATAGCCCAGTCGGAATCCGGAAGCTCATAAACGCTCATGCCCTCCGGAACTTCGCCGCCCTTATAAATGCCTGCAACGAAGTAACGGAACTTACCTTCCCCGACATCATCAACACAAACACCGTATTCACCGATACTATTTTCTACGATCGCCTTTTCACAGGCGTTTGCGGGTGCATTACCTTTCCAGACATTGCCCGCATATTTTTCTCGAACCTCATCCCAGAACTTGGGGATTTCCACATAAGAAGTTTCACCGTCAAATTCTCTTGCAAAACCGATAACTTTAAAGCCTTTCATTGTTTTGATCTTGTAGTCCATCTGATTACCTCCGCGAATAGAAATTTCGATCTTCAAAGGGAGAAATGCCTTTACGGGTGCACCTTCCCGTACCTGTGAAGGGCTCGCGCCATGAAAACGCGAAAATGCTTTTGTAAAGCTTTCGGGTGTTTCATAGCAGTAGCGGAATGCGATATCGATTATCTTCTCATCCGTTTTCTGAAGGTCGAGAGCCGCCTTGTACAACCTGCGGTTTCTGATATACTCGCCCGTCCCGTACCCGGTCATCAGCGAAAAGCCCTTCTGAAAAAAGAACGGGGACATAAACACCCGGTCGGCAACATCCTGCGCACTGATGTTGTCCTCCAGATGCTCTTCCATGAAATCGATAGCCTTCCTGATGCAAGTAAGCCACTCCATCTGTCTCTTTCCTTCTCTTTCTATTCTATGTGAAGCTTCAAAAGAAATCCTGTCAGTTTATGTTCTGTTTTGTCCGGTTGATCATAAGGTGTCCACGTGTAACGAACTGTTCGTTCTCATAAAATCTTCTACAGAATGTAGATTCCTTCGTTGAACTCTTTCTCAACAGACTTTAATTCTTCCTCCGAAAAGACTTTGTTTTCCCTTATCTCTCTCAGATACTTATCACGGGTCTCTTTTGCTTTCTCATTATCGCCTGCGCGCACATAAGCGCTCATTTTGCTGAAATTCAGTTTTCTGAGAACCCACTTGTGATTTTCGGTCGAGTACTCCGGCTTTGACACATAAGCGTTAATGACCGACTCGCTCCAGTCGCATATTTCAAGCGCTTCGGCGAGCGATCCGAAATAGCAGTAAAAAGTGGTCAGCTTCTCGATCTGACTCGCGATAAGATCGAAGAGAAGTGTTCCCAGCTCTACGGCACTGTCCTTCATGGCCTCGTAACCCTTCTCAAAAAATGTGAGAGACAGGTTAAGATCCTCGCGTATACAATGCCCCCTGAGACTCGGAAGGACGTTCACATGTTCTCTCGCATTGTCATAGTCTTTCATGTGAATGTATATCCAAGCCAGCGCGTGGTGCGCTTTGTTGATCTTCACCGTTTCATTGCAGTATCTGATTATATTGATGCCCTTTCGAATGGCATCCTCTAGGATTGCCTGCGCTCTTTTCGGTTCATCTGACAAGAGATTCTGCATGTCGATGTAGTAACTGAGGCCCGCAGCGCGCTGGACATATTTAAGTACCACATCATAATTCATCGGGTTCTTGGCTACTTCTTCCGCAAGGTACTCAACGACCGCCAGCTCACCCTTGCCCGGGTCGGATACGTCCTCAAGTTCGGACATTTTCTCAAAAATCTTTTTCGTGAACCTCTCATCCTGACTCTGCTGCTGATATCCAAGAAGTGCATCCGTTGTAATACCAAGCGTCTGTGCTATGGGGACGATCATGGATACATCAGGCAGTCCCGCCTCCGACTCCCATCTGCTGACAGCCTGCGGAGTTACGCCGAGCATTCCCGCCAGTTCTTCCTGCGTAAAGCCTTTGTTCTTTCTAAAGCATCTGATATTTGATCCCAAATTGTTTGACATATCATTACCACCTTTCCGAATAAAATCCAGTTTTGTCTTAACTTCGGAAAATGTCTGCAGTCCATTTTCTGTTTATAGAATAAGCGGCAGCTTTCTAAAATTCAAACAATGCGCAATTGAGAAAAAAACAATATCAAATCCTCATATCTTTCTGTTATCAGATCTATTCTTTCTCCTGCAGCCTTAAAACCGTCTATGATCCGGCGGTTATCCTGTTTCAGTTGATCAGGTGTACAACACGAATCATCCATTCTTGTTTCAATATCCGAAGCATGTGCCTTTATCTCTTCAAAATGCGAATCTATGTATTCTTCAGTCATAGCTAAGCAAATAAACCGTATCGACTTAAGATACTGTGCATCAAAAGCATTTCTCCAATTAAAGGGTATATAACAGCCCTCAACAATAAGGTTCTGTTCATTTTCAATCGCAGTCTTTATTATCTCTTGAACAATTGGCCACAGGTAATCCGTAAGTTCATTGTCATCTTCCGGTGTCAGATCTGTATTACCGCTACGAATCAGCCCCATCTTCAAATGATCAATTGAAAGATACGGATATTTGTATTTTTCAAGCATCCTTTGCGCCAACAACGTTTTCCCAACATGAGATGCTCCTGTAATAATTATTATCATCTTTACCTCGTCACATTTAGATTATATTGCACGGAATATAGTTATTGTTTGCAGATCTTTAGGGAACTCTTTTCAAGCTACTTCTCCAATCCTGTATATTCTCGTAAATCTAATACAGCAATCAGTTCTTCCCCATCCATGTCTCCGGTTTCCTCGAATCCAAATGAACTGTATAACTTTGCTGCCACCCGGTTCTCCGGTTCATAAGACAACCAGCAGTATTCCGCATCTCCGCAGGGATACGTCCTTATGAACTCCAGTGCCAGCTTTACCGCCTCTTTTCCATATCTCTTTCCCTGATATGCTTTATCGATCATCAGCCGCCAAAGATTGTAATTGCCCTTTGCGATCGCCGGTGCATCAGCCCAGTAATCATCGGTATCAAATCCGATCATCAAAAAACCGACCGGTGTATCACCATCATATATTCCAAAGGGAAAAGCGTATCCATTCCCGGTTATGGCGGTATATGCCTCAATAATACTGATGTCATTGTCCGCCACAAAGTTTTTCTGTTCCTCTGAAACCCGCAATTTCAGCAAGTCCCAGACATTATTCCCATTTACTTTTTCAAGTCGTAACATTTTCAGTAATCTCCATAAGTGCTTAAATACAGCCTTTTGAACGTTTCATCATATTACCGGTAGGATTCATACCAATCCCAAATGGCAAAAAACTCCTCGCTTCTGCCATGATATTCAGGATAAAAATACTTCGCCAGTCTGTCATAAGCCAGAGCGGCGGCATACAGACGATCGGCAATCATGTTGAAGGTCATGTCATTATGCTTATAAGGATTCTTTCCCAGTTCCTTTACATACTCTAATTCCTCTGAATATCCGTATCTATGATGACTTGTTCCGTACCTAAGATCTCTCATTACCATCTGCATTACCAGCGTGTCATTGCAATTCATATTTGCCAGATGACTGCTGATCAGATGATCTTTACGGTACAATTTGCCCAGCGCCTGAATCTGAATAAACCAGAAGCGATTGATATTGTCTAAAGGCCAGTTTTCGTTCTCCTCTTCCGGTGTATAAGGCTCTAAAACAACGGGATCCCCTTCCTCATATTCAAACTCGAATCCGAAATCATACCGCATTCCGCTTTTAAAAATGATCCTGTACATTTTGTTGATCGGGATAAACATCCAGCCGAGAGCTGTATCTTTTGATACCCCAAATCGATCTATTCTTTTCATATAGTCCTCAGGCGTAACGGACCCATTTTGTGGAAGATGCACTTTCAATGACAGATCGATATCACTATAAATATCATGAAAGCCTACCTCAAAGGCCTGTTTACCAGCTGTGTCTAGTGTCTTGCGAGTAATGACAATGTCCCTCACTGCAGCGCTTTTTACTTCTGAAAGCTTAAATATTTCTGTCAGATATTGCAGAAAAGATTCCTCCATTTTTTCTTTTGTCATTTTGGTTATCATGCAATGCTTCCTCTATTCGTTCTCATTTATCAGTCTGGCGTAGTTGTCCACATGGATGCAGTTGCAAATTTGGTGTTAAACGTATTCGGGATTTCATCCGCCAGATCTGAAAATCCACCGCTATATAACTCAAAATCACTTCGTCATTGTGAACAATATACACATTTCATCTGAAATCCTGATCCATTTCTATTTTCATACCAAACCTCTTTACCTGGATCCTTTGTTAACCACTTGCAATTCGGGAAATCAAATCCGTCTTGCCTTACGGACTTCAACTGCTATTGATTTAATATCTCCGAAACAGATTCGATCAATTCCATACTGAATCCTTCCAGATCCTTCAAGGTAATGACCTTCTTCTTGATAAATATTGCTATATCCCATATTACCTCAGATTTTCTCATTTCCAGCATCACCCCCGGATGCTTCTTGTCATTTTTGATCCTCTTTTCAAGTTCCCAAAAGTGATCAGATGCATTTCCAGGAGACCTCAACAGTTCAATATACTTCTTTGTCAATCGCTCCATATAATGTTCCTGCCATTCAGGAACTCTTTCGCAAAACAACTTCCAATCAGCCTTTGATATCTCTGCCATAAACCAATCACCTCGGTACTTAAAACCTTTTCAGTTCATCTATCATCGCAGATCTTCTGGGATACTGCGTTCTATACTTGACTGCCAGTTCAGCCGCAATCTCCCTGCCTCCCGGATGAGCTACCATTTTCTTCAAAGTTCTTGCTATATACTTGTAATCACGCCTGTTCTTTGATGTTCGCGCCTGCCTGTCTGCCGCATTTGCCAATACCTTCAGACACCTGTCCGGATACATACTAAACAGTTTCTTTCCATAAGTATCAATAACGTACTCATTGTCAGGCTCCGCGTTATCCATGATCAGGTCATATCTGTCCTCATAGCTTAACCAGAGATTGATCGTCGGCAATTTGTCAGCAAATTCATTCAGTAATTCTTCCCATCTGACCTTCCACTCTTCAGCGGTGAATAGAGCCTTGTACTCCAGATAATATTTCTCATCACCAGTATGCGCTACCATCATATTGTAAAGCTCTGCGTTATAAGCCGCCGTATCTCCTTGTATCCTGTATATTTCCATCAGAGCTTTTCTCGGTCCATCAGACCAGTAAGAGTCCGGGCGACTATCTATCTGTTCTCTGTAGAGCCTGATAGCTTCATCATAATTACCATATTCTGTCTCAATCTGTGCTAACAACTCTTTATTGGTATATCTGTCTCTGGATTTCAGGAAATCCCTGATCTCCTGTATTGGTCTCTTTTGGTCAGCCAAAACCCTTACATAGTAATCTTCCTTTACATGAAGTGAATACTGCACAATCTCCTTTTCAGGGATCTGACGCTTCAAATCATCCATGACCTTCAAAAGGAACTGTTCCTTCTTTACAAGCTCATCCTCGCTCTTAAAATGCTTAAGAACAAAATCATAGATTTCATCCTCCATATAGTCAAAGACTCTTCCGTTCAAATGCTCCAGTAATACATCCAGCATTCGCTCATGAGAAAGGCTCTGCTCCCCATTTATATAAATGGTTTCCCATATGTCATAAATACACGAGCAAAAATCCTGCGTTTCACCGTTGGAATCATCCTTATCGGTATTGCTCCACTTTACATATGTCCAATTACAGAGTTCAAAAAGATCTGCATATCTGTTTTCGGCACACAGCCCTTCTTTAGCTCCTTCCAGACCCTCCGTCACATCCATGCAGAGACCTCCGCAGTCACGCCAGTCGGCAAAGCCCCTTCTTGTATTGTTAATAAACGCCGCGGTTATAAACTTCTTATAATCCTGCAATTTCATATCACATTTTACCTTCTTACATCATTCCAAAATGCCTGAGCGCCTGCATGATCGCCTCTTCTTTCTCTGGAGAGCACTGCGGCTGTTTGGCATCTTCTGACTTAGGCTTGTTGTCTCAGACGCCTTGTTTTCTTTACTGTAACCGCTGATCATTCCAAAATCACCGGCTTTTACAGCGTCACTTCTTTCAGAACTTCCCCTGTCGATATCTCCCTTGGAAAGTTGAACCACAGTCTCGACGTGTTTCTCTTTGTCCCACCACACTTCTTGAGCCTTTTTTCCTTTATAAATCAAGGGATACATGAATCTAACCATCTTTACCTGTCTGCCATCTTCGAGCCTCTCTGGGAATATCTCTACTCGTTCAATCATTCCCCTCATAAAATCTTTCTTAAAAGCATCTCAACAATCATCATAATCTTCAATAATTCTTTTGATATATTCTTCCGCATTTTCTAAAGACATCTGCATGTATTCCGTGCGCTCTATTTTAGCTTCAAAATCATAAATCTGTATTTCCACTTCCTTCATGTCAGCGTACAGTTTGTTTATCTGTGCTTGAATATCTTCGTATTTATCCTCAAAAAATTCGTCTTCAACGTCAAGTTTAAGTAGATTCTCTCCCAATTTCTCTTTAAGTGCAGCTAACCTGCCATAGTTTGAGCATGAATATTCTCCCTTTCAGCTTCTGCCACAGCCGCATATACAGCTATCAACAGCTTACCAGCTGCACCCGCACTATCAATACCATCTTCTACACATAGAAGACTTACCCCATAATCCTCCAACAGTTGCAAAGATGATAAAGTATCCGCTGCATTTCGTCCGAATCTGGATAATTTGAAAACACATACGTAATTCAGCTTCTTTTTACCTGAGCGAATATCTTCAATCATTTCATTGAACTTTTCACGGTCCTTGATATTCTTACCTGATTTTCCTTCATCTGGATAAACTCCTATCACCTTATATCCACGATGCTTTGCCTCTTTACGCAATCTATCTTCTTGTGCTTTAAGACTATATCCATCAACCTGTATGGCTGTTGACACACGAGTATAAAGAACGCAGGTTTTTGCATTATCATCTTGGTTTTGTTTCTTTGCCATAAATCATACCATCCTGACTCAGACTTATTTGAATCTGTTATGCTTCCAATCTGTCACCATAAGGCAACGCTTTAATATAATTCTCCATGAACTTATAGTCAGGCTTTCCCTTAGAATCTACGGGTAATTTTAACAGCAAATCGGGAAGCGTCTTATTTGCCTGTCGTCCGTAGCTATATTTGTATTTATTCTGCTCAATAATAGTAATTATGAACATTTTTGCGGCATAGGATATATCATCCTTTGCCTCTAAAGTGTATAAATCTCTACCGCTATAAAACGGTTCTGTCTGCAAGAAAGTCGAAAGAACGCTACCACCACCAGCAACACTGATGAGTCCAGCCTTTTGAGGTGTGACATCATCAATCTTCACTACGTGAGCAGAAATACCATTATTCTCGGCGGTTCTTGCCACAAAATTCACTGCATCTATTTCGGCTGCCTCACATTCAACACATGCATTCAATTCGAGATTAACGCCATATTTGACAGTAAAAACATCTGATACTTTGAACTCTTTCCATTTATGAACATTCAGTTCTGGAACAGCTCCTTTTTTATTTTTCGTTGTTAATGGCTTATGATGAAGCGATTTTATGTATTTTTCCATAAATTGCCAATCTGGAATATAACCATCGTCCGAAAAACGTTTTGTCTTATCAAGGCTTGGAGTCCCATCTTTTTTACAATCTATCGGCAAATCTATGACATCATTCATATATTTACCTTCCGTCACTTTTCGACCATACGTATATTTGAACCTATTTGCCGTAAGTATAGTTTGTAAGAAAAGATATACATTTTCTGAAGCTATATCATCTGGAAGAAGCAAAATTTTAGCAGAATCTCCGACAACACACCCTTTTGCCTGATACGAAACAAAACCTGCAGAGCCGCTACGTGCTACTGTCAAACAGGGTTTTTCCGAATATGTATACTTCATTGATTTGCAGTAATCCAAATCAATTTTCCCCATAACTCCATTGTTTTCTTCAGCGCTTTGAACAGCAATAAAGTCGCCTTCATTATCTGCGATTTCTTCTTGCGTTATTCCCTTGCCATTCAGCATTGTGAATAAACGATTTACGGGGAACGATTTCCACTTTTGAACATCAAGATTCATGGATTATTCCCTCCTTCATCTGATAAGCAAGGAAATTGTTCAATGTTTGTTGGAAATCCGCTTCACATAGTTTCGTATAGTCTGTTTTCATATATGCTTCGCAAAGCCATTCATCTTCCCCAGAGACCTCCTGCATCGCAGACATACCGTCTTTTACGGTTTTATTCCTATAATAGTCGAGCCAAACAGATTCAATCTGTCTCCAGATACTATTATTGTTACCGTCAAATTGTTCAACACGCCCAAGATTCTTTTTCTTTTTGAAACCATCCTCTTTATAATATCCAAAGAATGTTTTATTCACCGTATCATCTGCATTCTTATGAGGTTTGCCAAGAGTGAAGACCATACAGCAAGCACATGCCGATGCGCCTGGGTAAAATACCTCGTTCGGAAGTGTAAAGACCGCTTCCAAAGTATTGTTTTCAAGCATATTTATCTTTTCAGCTTCAATAATTGTACTTGTTCCGATAGCGGCAGCCACAGGCAAAAGAACTGCAAGCTTTACTGTCTTTCTCGGAGCGCCTTCGGCTTCTCGCTTATCATTCATTTCTTTTACGACATCCGATAGAAAATGGATGAATACCATACCCTTAGTCGGGTCTTCCTTACCGTCCTTAGCCTTACCCCAATCCTTCTTATATTTTTCAGGAATTCCGATAGGCTTAGCATTGTACGGCGGATTCATCAAAATGATATCGGGGTCTGCATCCATGATGAATTTCTTGCTGTCAAAACAGCTGGCGAACTTGATATTGGAGTTACCGTCACTATGAATAAGCATATTGGTCGTAGAAAGACCATACGCTTTTTCCTCGTTCTCAATACCGAATATATGCTTTGTCTTAACATCTGTCATAAGAGCAGTAGCTTCTTC
>JAEEGK010013424.1_pt1 | contig 18453 bp, 14 predicted proteins | sample 8958771 | NCBI WGS metagenome assembly JAEEGK01 (sample SAMN16246547, study PRJNA631951) | gut metagenome | biome: gut microbiome; feature: rumen; material: SC-attached | host: Bos | place: Iran: Karaj | collected 2018-10
TGCATACTCATTGAAGTATCTGACTCCGAAACAGTACAGAGAGTATCACGGCTGGTAGTTGTGCGGAAAAGCAGAAAAAAAGTGTCTACTTTTTGTTGACTAGTGCACTTTCAAATCAAAAACTTGTCTATTTTCACGACGAATAACAATTCATTACTTGAATTCTTGTTTTCTTTTCCAGTTACCTGATAATTATGCCTTGTTTCACGAACAGTTACTTTTCCGAACTTCTTTAGCATTGATTCTATATCTTCTGGGCCTGGTAATACTCGTGTGTTTTGGCTCAAGACAATATACTTCGTTTTCGACGACAACGATGTTATAAGCTTCTCCATATTTGCCAAAAAGGTTGCTTTATTTGTAAAATCAATATGTTTCCTTTTCTTGCCAAAAATCTCGTCAAACAATCCGTAAAACGAGTCGTAATTATTCATTGTAGACGGATATGGCGGGTCCATATAAACGATATCAACCTCGTCAATATGATTTGATATTTCTAAAACATCCTCCGATAAAGCCAAACACTCTTCTGCTTCAAACACGGAATTATTGTACCCATCTATATTCTCTAGTATATGACTAGTAAAAGATTTATTGTGATATGCTCTTTTTCTTTTATACTTTTGATAGCTGTATTCTTCATCGCGTAATAGTTGAATTTGTTCCCATGGAATATTCATTCTTGAATAGGGAAGCTTTCTTATCATGGCTCGTCTTAACAATGCTAAGAACAAATACTTCTCTTCCCCATCAAGCGTTTCAGAAATTGCGACCAATTGAGCCAATTCATCAATCTCTTCGGGATAGTAAAGTTTATTCTCTAGGAACTCAACTTTCTTTCGGCAAGTTCGAATTCTTCTTTTATCTATTTTTTTCTCCACAACAGAAGGATTAAGGTTTACTTCACTGTTTTCTATTAGCGCTTTTGCAATTACATAATCAGCATATAATATATCGTTAGCAATTACAGCGTATCCTGCTTTTTTTAACGCATACGAAACAGAACATCCCCCTGCAAAAATATCTAATACTTTCCCTCTTTTTATTGGCAGCTCACTAATAATCCAATCAGTTATTTTTTCTTTATTGCCAATATAATTAACCTTAGGGTAACTAGGCATGTGCCAAAACCTCCTTTGATTGGTTCGCGATTAAAAAAGCAAGTCTTGGAGGAACCGCATTTCCAATTTGTTGTTGTACTTGAAGCGATGAACCTTCAAATATGAAATCATCCGGAAACGATTGGATACGCGCCAACTCTCTGCATGTTAACGCCCTATTCTGATTATAATGGAATATCTTTCGCATATCACCAGTAACGCATACAGATGGTTTTTTACTATCATATCTTATGTACTTTCTGACATCCCCAGAAACCGGTCTTAATTCCTCGGGAATATCATTTCTGTTTCCCCCGTCTTTAATATAACTCATTTTTTCAAGCATTTGTTCGGAGTGATGCATGGCGACATGATTCGGGATATCACTTGATTCTCCACTCTTTAACTCTGGCAAATCATCTATTACATCTTTAACAGTTTTAATCTTATTGCTCTTTTTCGGATAAGCAAACTCGTAATCAATGTCGTTTCTTACACCTACAACTACTATCCTTCTTCGTTCTTGAGCGATCTCATAATCAACGGTATTTAAGACTTCCCATTTAACCTTATAGCCAACTCCCGCATTTTCAAATGCATCCACAATGGCCTTTATGGTTTTCCCCTTTAAATGTGTTGCCATCGCTGCAACATTTTCCATCACAAACATTTTGGGATTTATTTCAGAAACGAATCTTACAAACTCCTTAAACAAACGATTACGTTCATCATCTATAAAAGTTCTTCCTATGTTTCCAGCAATAGAAAAGCCTTGACAAGGAGGTCCACCAACTATAACATCTATACTTCTTCCCTTGGTCAAATCTCTTATTTGTTCGTTAGAAATATTACGAATATCCTCAATCAACAGCTTGTGAGAAGGGAAATTCCGCTCGTATGTTTTTGCAAAACTAGGGTTGAACTCTATTGAAAACACATTTTCAAATCCCGCCTGGTCAAATCCAACAGATAATCCGCCAGCTCCACAAAACAAATCTATATATGAAAAACGCATATATTACTTCCCGTTCCTTTCATTAAACAGTTTTCTATGATAAGATAGGTATTTTTTTCTTGTTTCCGTAAGCACTTGAGGATCAAGTCTGTTTTTTTCAAACTCAACTCGAATGCTTTGCGGAACTTTGTCACTTACCATTATTTCCCCACCGTCCAAAAAAGTCACTTCAAATTTATCAAAATACGAATCTACTTCTTGATTCAGTAAAATCCCATTTTCAGGATCATACGCTTCCTTCTCGTTACCCTCTTTCATGCATTGTTTGTACGGTTTAATGTGTGAAGCAATTAAAACCTTGTGCGGTTTTTTATCGAAGAAGCAGACAACCTCTCCGTATAAAGATTCCGCCTCAGCTTTTAAATCTTTTTTATACAACCTATGCTTAATACTATCTCTCGGATATGTTTGATCAAACTCTTTGTCTGCTATAGTTGGATCATCTGCAAACCAAAATCTTCCCTCATCCTTATCATATTTCAAGTCAGTGAAATTCTTCAAATATGCAATTAAATGTGAAATCTGATTATACTTTCTATTTTCGAAATGATTCACTTTTGCATATCGATATTGTTCATCAAGCTGTGCTCTGGTCATATATCCTGCCTTATACAGTGTTATATCTGTAACCATTAGTGCAGTCAAATCTTCATTTGATAGAGTCTTATTGTAATCTAATGTTTGCAAAAAGAAACTTACATGTTTCAAATGAGAGTTATCTTTCGTTGTCCCAGAGGCAAGTGAAGAATTCTCATAGAATATTCTGGAAAAGATGGCCTTCTTTTGTTCTCTGCTTTCAGCTCGCAAGTATTTTTTTACTAGTGGATGATATCCAACAAGGAAAGGAAATACAAACCCAATTTTTACATACAGATTAATAACCTTTCTTGCCGATAATGTAGCATCCGGTCCCTGAAAACTCATCATTTCAGCAATTCTCTTTTGAAGATTTTTATATAGAGGAGAATCATTGAAATTGTTTTCTGCTTTAGCATTTTTCTCTAAAGATTCCTTATTAGCATCAATATAATTAACAATAACGCTTAACGCATTTTTAAACTTATTCCCATAAATATTCGTTAGTGCTGCCGTAAACTTCCAATAATCTTCATAAATTTCAATATTTCTTCTTTTCTTTGTGTTTGACATATTTTACCTTTCACGCCCAAAAAGCTTTCCTAGAATTCTGCTTCCGTCTTTGTAACATCTATTTGGCTGCTATAACAGCATATCATTGTAATAGTATTTCAACCAATCAGCGGCAACATCGTGTCTCGCATGAAATTACTAACATCCCTGCACCCCGGATGTTGCTCAAAACAGCCCGCCCCATGATTTGTCGAAAATCAAAAGGCCCAGCAGGAAGCTGGCGGCATTTGCCACCACTGCATACCATATGCAAATCCGGGGGCTGATTTTCTTATCCCATCGGCGCAAAGTCATGCAATAAAACGCAGCCTCAATTGCACAGATGATAATCTCTGCCAGGATGAGCCCTATAAGTCCGGCGTTCCCTTTGGGTGCGTTCAAAAGATATATGTTGAGCAGGACCTGTGTCACGGTGTTGATGGCCCAGAAACGCAGCCAGTTCTTCGACGAGCTAAGTTCGAACCAGGCGAAGAATATAGCCTCAATAATAATCGTCAGGATGTAACACGTTATGACATTTACCACATAATCATGTTGGCTTTTTTCTTTACTCTCGGTGATTTCTCCGGTCGCTGCATCGTAATCAAAAACGGCATTGTATTTGTTCTTCGTGACAGGGTTACTTAGAATAACCTGCCCGTCAAGTGTTACAATAATCACGCGAAAGCGGGTCGGAACCATATAAGTAAAGCGGTAGCTCCCGGACGGAGCCACCTTAAAGCAGTAACTGCCTGAAGGGGGAACATGAGTGCAATACCCGGTCGAGGAATAATGAAACAACGTTTCAATTGCCTGTTGCTCCCTTTCATCCGGATGTTTTTTCTTCATACGGGCCTCTTCTCTTTCCGCAAAAGAGTTTTTCCGATCGCCGCCTTCTTCAAGTAAAGCGATAAAGCCTGCCGCCGGCCCGTTCTTCACATTTATCGTAATGCTCGGTTTTGGCCCGTGGTCTGCCTTTGATACGTTCATGAAGGCCGGCAGAAGCAGGCCCAGAATGAGGAACATTTCGAAGATTGTTTTACGTGCTGTTTTGGTAAGTTTCATAGTCTCCCCTCCGATATTTCTTATGCATCCGGCTTCAATCCAATACTATCTGTTAAACATTTCAACCAACACTTTATCAAAAATGATGCTGCCGATAACGAGGCTCGCGAGATTCGCGATAAATGCATACCCAACGACCTTGCCGCCTTCGACATCGTCACCATTTTTCTCGCGCAGAGTTATACCGTAATAAACAGCCTCTATGATGAAAATGACCAACTCTATGAAGAAGAAATAGATAAATGCGATGCCCTTAGTCATATGGTCTGTAACATTGTACACAAGAAACAAGTTAAGTATGATCTGTGTCACGGTATTAGCAATTAAAAAGTGCATCCAGTTTCTCTTCTTTGATGCAAAACCGAACGGAATTAATAGAATTCCCTCTAAAAGGAGTGTCAGTATATAACATGATACGGCACCCTTCGCATAAAGCATCCGGCCGTCTTTGATAAGTTCATGGAGCTCTCCGGTGCTCACATCGTATTCAAAGACAGCATTGTATCTTTCTTTCGTGACGTCATCACTTATAATAACGTCACCGTCAAGTGTAACCATTACCACACAAAAGGTTTTCGGAACCATATAGCCGAATCTGTAACTCCCTGATCCGCCCCCCCTATAGCAGCTGGTTCCTACCGGGGTGATATGAATTCCCCAGCTGAATATCTTGTCGATCGCCTGATGTTCCTTCTCGCCGGGGTACTTCTCTTTCAGTCGACTTTTTTGAAGTTTCGCAATGTCATCAAAGTTGGCAACACTGCCACGTATAGCGATATAGTATGCCTGCGGCCCGTTCTTCACATTTATCGTAATGCTCGGCTTTGGCCCGTTGTCGGCCTTTGATACGTTCATGAAGACCGGCAGAAGCAGGCCCAGAACGAGCAGCATTCCGAAGATTGTTTTACGTGCTGTTTTGGTAAGTTTCATAGTCTCCCCTCCCGAGATTACTTATATATCCGGCTTCCATTCAGTACAATTTATTATACATTTCAACGAACACTTTTTCAAAAATACAGCTGCCTATAACAAAGCTTACGATATTCGCTATAAATGCATACTCAACAGCCGTGCGTCCGGCCCGCGTATCATCTTTCTTGTACAGAGTTAAAAGGTAATAAACAATCTCTATGATTAAAATGATAATCTCTATTAAGAGAAAATCTAGGAATGCGAAGAACGTAGTATCATATTCTGAAACAGTGTTCACAAGATATAAGTTAAGCATAATCTGTGTCACGGTATTAACGAGTATACAGTGAAACCAGTTGCTCTTCTTTGATGCAAGACCATACGGGAATAATAAAAGCCCCTCAAGAATGAGCGTCAGAATATACCCTGCTACGGCACCCATCGCATAAAGCTTCCGACTGTCTTTGATAAGTTCCCGGATCTCTCCGGTGCTCACATCATAATCAAAGACAGCTGTATATCTTACCTTCTCGACGTCTTTGCTTACAAAAACCTCTCCGTCCGAAGTGACGATGATCACGCGAAAAGGCGACAAATAACGATTTCCGAACCGGTAAAACCCTTTCGAGTTTGATTCTTCATAGTATTTGCCCACTCCATGATGGGGCTCATAAAGTATCCACCCATCCTCATTATAATCCGAAATCGTTCGGAGCGCTTTCCGTTCCCATTCATCCAGTTTGCTACCTGATGTGTTGATTGTCCGGTCCTTCACAGACTCGTTATAGCGGCTGTGTTCAAGCAAAGCGATATAGTATTCATCCGGCGCATTCTTCACTTTGATTGTTATGCTCGGCTTCTGTCCGAAGTCTGCTTTTGCCACATTCATTAAGACCGGCAGAAGCAGGCCCAGAATGAGCAACATTCCGAAGACTGTCCTCCGTGCTGTTTCAGTAAGTTTCATTGGCTCACCCCTTCTCGTACTCCCCAAGTACATTTCGTAATTCCTCACGGAACTGTTTGGCGACGCTCTCGGGGGAGAGGATGCGCACGCCTGTACCGAGGGCGAAGATCCAGCCGAGGAACTGGTCGCTCAGGGCGACGTCCACGACGGTTTCGGACCATCCCGGGATTGATGATTGCTGAATCGGAATGTCACGCCCGAAGCGGTCAATCATGACACCGACATAATCGTTACAAAATGCGATTCGAACCGGCGTCCGTTCCCCTCCGAACATGGAAAAGCTCATCTTTGCGTACTTTGCCAGATTAAACTCCCGGAAGGCGTCCCGGCCGGTACGCCGTTCCTCGAGAACGCGGATGTTCTTCATCTTATCCACACGAAAATGCTTGATGCAGCCGGCCTGCTCGTCGTAGGCGATCAGGTAGTAGTTCTCATCGGCCCAGGTCATGGCCCAGGGGCTTACGATGTAAGGCTCCTCGCGGTGCGGCTCCATCTTCTTCTCGAGGTTCCATTTCATATACTCGAACCGGAGCCGGCGGTTGTCGGCGATGGCGCGGTGGATGTCGTCCACGAAGTAATAGATGCTTTCGTTCATCGTCTTAACGCGGCCCTGCACCGTCACCTGGCGCTTCAGCTGTTCGGCCTCGTATTTGCTTGCCATGGAGGTCAGCTTTTTGATGAGGTCGCCTGACTTCTTCTCGGTGATGAACTTCGAGGACTGGATAGCGTCCACGAGAAGCTTCAGCTCCGCAATCTCGAACTGTTTGCTGCCGACATGGTAATAGAAGTTCCGCCCCACCTTCTCCCCGATGACGTCGATGCCGAGCACGCGGAGTGCCTCCATGTCGTCATACAGGCTCTTGCGGTCCGCCGTCACGCCGTACGATTCAAGGGCTTTCTGAATCTCCGGCATCGTGATCATATGCTCATCGTCCGTCAGCTCAGTCATGATGCGGCTCAGATAATACAGTTTCAGTTTCTGATTCGCTCCCTTGGGCATAAGGGGCCTCCTTCCGGGGTTTTCGCGGGCGCGCGTCTTTTGCGGGCCCTGCGAGGGCGCCGCGCGGCAGCTTCGCTGCCGTCGCCACACGCGTGCGCACGCGCGCGTATGCGACCTGATAGCTTATTATAGCATATATTTCTTGAAATTGCGAGGGTTTTGAGGGTAATTTATGGGGCAGCATGGAGATGCTTTAGAATCTGTCATAATCGGCCATTTCAATGTGGCTTTACACATTTTTCCGGCTTTTTAAATGTGATTTCTACACATTTTTCCGGCAAATGACGCGAAAACGGCGACAACCGGGTGCGGTTGCCGCCGTTTATGTTGCTTTTTTACTCTGCTGCCAGCGTCAGGATCATGTCCGGGAGGACGACGTCACGGCCATACACGTACTGCTTCTGCTGCTCTTCCGTGCGGCCCACAAGAGGCGTGCCGTTTGCGGAATTGTCCGACACCACCAAAAGGGCGATGCCCGGAATTTCCATCAGTTCGGTCATCAGGATGAAGGAAGCGGTTTCCATCTCGATCAGGTCCGTGTCCCACTCTCTGATTTCATCCAGATGGATGTATTCCGCGGCGATTGTCGGCGTGCAGAAGACGCTTCCCTTGCGGATTTCGTAGCATTTGCCACGGGCATTTTCGATGACATGATCGGCAAATGCCTGGTCAGGCGTCACCTTGGTGAAAAGCATGCTGTCACGGATGGATTTTTGCATGAGATACGTGTCCGCTATGCTGCCGGAAACCGAGTAGGACGGCGTCGCCACGTCGCCGAGCTTCCAGTCCGCCTTCAGGGCGCCGACGGCACCGATGAAGACCATGCGCTTGAAGGTAAGCTCCGTGCAGATGGCCAGATGGTCGATCAGGTTGCCGGCAGACGCCGCAATCTTCACCCAGGCAATCCTGAGCCCGTCCTTCTCCACCAGAAAGCTGCTGAGGTACGAGCGCTCGGCGAGGGTTGTCACCTTGCAGTACTCGTCCATATGAAGCTTGTACGGCGTGAAGCTCGGCGCCACAACCAGCAGGTCATACTGCTCGTCACTGCTCAGGGCAAATGTCTGCTCCGCCATGTTCTCGGAATTGTATTTGTGGATCGCGTCCACGATGGATTTTAACGGTTCTTTCATCTTATTTGTCAATCATTTCCTGTCTCGGAATTCTCCATCCGAAGAAACCGACCTTATATGCGCCGCGAAGCGTGCCGTCCTTACAGTACTTTCTGACCGTGCTCTCACTGCAGCCGAAGATCAGGGCCGCCTGACGGACGGTGAGCTCTCTGTTGCCGATGCCTCCCTGCGGCTCCAGTCTCGAACGAAGACGCACAGCGGGCTTCCAGCCCATTCCGGATGCCTTAGGCTTCAGGTACTTCTTCTTCGATTTCAGGCCTTTCGTCTGCGTATGCACAAGGGTGTTTCCATAGGCAGTGGTTTTAAACGAATTTACCCACGCATGCAGTTCGGTGGTTCCCTCGTAGCTGCGGATATAATACCCCGGATACTTGCTTTGCGCAACACTGTAATCGAGTGTTCTGGACGAACCTGCCTGCAATGTGCCGATATGAAGACCGCGAAGTTCATGTGTCTGGTATCCGTGGATGAGAAGCGTATCGCCCTCAGCCATCACATTGTGGAACCGGCTTGCCACTCCGGACGTGAACAGGGAAACCGTCACATCGCTCTTCTTCGTTCCCTGAATCTGAAAACCGAATCCGTCATACCTAAACAGGTATACCTGCAGACGGGTTCCGTCATACTCGGTGCCGTCATAAGCGCGGTAGAGCAGATCCGGTTGCTTCAGGGTTCCGTCTTCGAAAATAACCTGATCGATTTCATTTTCAGTTGCGTATGTGAGCTCCGCATCTCCTTCAATCATGACAAGAACCATCTTCATCCCGCTGTGCAGACCCATGTCAAGCGGCGTGGGAATTCTCGGAAGCTGCATGGCCAGAGCGGTCGGACTGTCAATCAGGTATTTATAGCCGCCGTTGGACTGGTATTCCGGACGATCCCCGTTCGTGCAATAAGGGATGATGGCTTTCACATTTTCCTTACTTCCCCGGAAAGCAATATACGTTGCATCCGGATTGGCTGCATCCAGCGCGGCGTCATAAGGCGCATTGCAGTCTCTTACATAAAACGCCGTGTTTAAGCCGCTGCCCTTATACTTGTAGGCAAGCTGGGTATGCTCTTTTTGGAGATTCTGATCAAAGAGCGAAACGATACAGCTTCCTTCCTCGTTAATCCGGTTCGCGACCGCAGCGATTTCATTGTAAGCTTTCGGTGTGCCCCATCGGAAACTGTTCCAACGCCAGATGATAGAATCCCATCCGATCCGTTTCATGGCGTTATCGGTAATGGCATCAACCGTGTATTTCGCATCCGCACCGGAAAGCTTCGAATAGTCGGTGATTCTGCCGTTTTTATACTTGTAATTGCTGAGGGAAGGCTTGAAGTATCCTTCCCGCGCGGCGGCTGCGGCTTCCGAACAGGCGAAACCGTAAGATTTTCCATCGCGAGTCACACCTTCGGCCATCTTATAGAACACTTCCGCATACATCCACGCACGTGCGCCGCCGTCGAGAAGCCGGAATGCCCGTGTAAAATCGCGGTCCGTCAGCTGATACGTATCCTGCGGATCATAGAGCGGAAGGCCGAGATCCCTTCTCCAGTTCTCTCTCATCGGATCCGTTTTCTTCGGGTCGGAGAACTCCACCTCAAGAACGACATTACTGAGTCCGCCCCTGTTGGCGCTTCCTTCCCTGGTCATGGGAAGTACCAGGTACTTCTGCTGCTCTTCGAACATGATTCCCCAGTAATCGTCGATGCCGTAAGTGTAATCGAAGCATCCGAGAGAAGGATTGGCCGACGTGCCGGAGTAGTGGCGGGCGTCAATGACAAATCTGAAAAAGCTGTTTCCGTGAACCGGACTGATGGTATACAGGTTCTTTCCTTCACTCTTGTTGTAGGTATATTTCGGCGGGGCGAAATTGGAAACTCCTCCGAGTTGCACATTATTGCATACGACTCCCGCCTCGGTATAAACCGTCTGCTTGAGGTACAGGTGCGGCGTTGTCTGCATTCCGTAGTTCATCTTCTTAGCGGTGACACTGAAAAATTCCATCTCGAGATCGGTAAGGATGACCGCGTCATCTCTGTCCGGATAGCTCACAGCAACACCGTTTTCAAAATCCAGATACGGATACCCCTTAGCGCTCTTGCCGAAGCTGCCGTTCAGCGCATCGCCGAGGTGCTTCTTCGTGAAGCCGCATTTGCCCCAGGTCGGCATATAGTACAGCCAGCCGGCTCCGCAAGGGGCGGTATAACATAACACTTCTCCGTTCTTTCCGAACATGGTGCTGTAATCCGCAAGCAGCGTCCCGATCATGTATTTCTTATAATTCTGCACGTAGTAAGTGTACATCGCGCCCGGAATGATCACGGTATACGGTCTGTACGCCGGAGTTTCGCTGTTCGTCCAAATCCGCACGATTACATTGCCGTTCGAGAGCGGGCTCGGCTCCAGAACATTTGTGATGAGATAATTCTTGTTGTATCCGGTTGAAGAAACCGGGTACGACGCGGGCGTAAACCGCGGAAAATCTGACAGATAACGAATCAGTGTCTCGGCTTTCAGCGTGGCGCTGTCGTCCTTAGTCTTTCCGTTCACGGTCGCTTTGCTGTGGAACAGGCCGAAATCATCCTCGAACATCGAGTAGGTGACTTTGACACCGTCCCGGTCAATCAGGGTCTGCTCACTGCCCGGGAAAGTCGTCAGCTCATCGTGTGCCAGGTAGTCCTTGTACATGGCATTTGACATGTATGAATACTGATTGTCTGCGCTGAGAAGAATCACGCCGTTTGCATATTTGTATACCTTCGCAATTCTGCCCTTCGTTCCTTTCGCATTGCTCTTGAAATCGCCGAGCGCCAGACCGGAATCCGCCGCGGCATAAAAGGCGTTCAGGATGGAAGCATCCGTCGTTACAACACGGCCGATTTCTTCCGCAAACTCTTCATCGATCTTCTCGTAGCCTTTCTCCGACCGGATGTCCGAGGAATAGTTCACGTAGCTCACATCAAAACCGCCGGTCCGATTTCCTTCGGGGCCGCCGATCGAGGTCATTCCGTTCGCTCTCAGATAGACGCGGTTTTCAAACCTGCGCCAGATGTATATCTGCTTGCCGCAGGTGACCAGCAGGTCTCCGTCCAAAACGTAAACATATACATACGTCGGTTCGTCTGCAGCGATGAAATCCTCCGAGGTGCATGTAATCTCGTGCGCCGTGCCGAGCTCATCCCTGGTCTTCAGATTAGCCGTAATCACAAACTGGTTCGTTCCGGGCATCCGGTCAAACCAGACATCCAGATTCGTTTTATGTGTGCTGAGGAACCAAACCCGACTCGGAGCGTCCTTCGCGATGCACACAAGAGCACCGTAATAATCGCCGTAACCGCCGAAGCCGGCTCCCTTTTCATCAAACTCCAAATAGTCTGTTGCTTTCAGGGTCAGTTTCCCTTCCCCGGCCGCGTTCTTGGAAAATGTACCTTTGCAGCGGACATTCATCCCGTCGCACTTGGCGGTCTGTTTCCCCACTATGTTGATTCTAAACATACCTTTCTCCTTTTCGCATTTTTATAAAAACCCCGTTCTCTTCAAACCCCGCTTGCAGTCAGCTGCCTCCGGCCTCCTTTCCGTACCCCAAATTACGGCGTTCAAATGAATAAAGTTATTATAGCACAGGGGGAATGGATTTGGCTATGGAGAATGTTGGGGAGTTTAAGCCGGGCGAGAATTTTTACGGACCTGAAGGCCTTTTGGGCCCTGGGTCCGTAATATTGTCCTCGGAAGCAATCCGGCTCCGCGAAAAGTGAATGGTGATGTTCTCTGCATCGGGTGCCTCATCGCATTTTCCACTTTTTTCCTTCCTAAAATGGTAGAATATTTTACATTTTTGTAATATAATAATTTTATATGTCGAAAAGACAAATTCTGGAGGTTTCGAGCATGAAAGCAAGAAAACTGATATCTATTCTTTTAATCCTAATGTTTATTACAACAACCGGTTTTGCTTCCTCTCCGGCATATGGTTCCGAAGGGACAGCAGGAACAAGCGGGGATAACAGGACCGTTAAAGACATCCCCTCTGACAGTTCTGCGGACACCGTATCATATGATACCGCAAAGTTTTCAAATGATTACATTAAGACTCCGAATACTGACATCGGATTTTTCGTCAATACCACGTCACAGAAGGCATATCGAGTTCCTGCTTCAACAGGTACCTTTACAGGACAGGCTTCAAGTGACCTTTCAGTAGCGATGTTGAAAGATGTTTTCGGGATTAGCAAGACTTTCGGCCCAGGATATCATTATGCTTATGATGCCGGATATCTTTCAATTTATAAGAATGTTGAATTTCAGAGTACCAAAGGTACGGTAGATGAAATCTACAGCCAGCTTGAACAGTTTAAGGACAACGACGGAAATTCGCTTATTGCAGCACTTGCTTCTTTTTATACTTCGAACAAGCTTAATACTCTCAAGTATGAGTACACAAACGATAAGCTTACGATAATGCAGCCCGGAATCGAACCTGCAGACGACAATCATGCATTTAACATGGATTTCACTGCTGATGATATAGGTGCATTTATCAGTCTTGCTGATGGTACAAAGGGGTTCCCGACAAATCTTAACTGGGGTACAAATGATGCACTTGCTCTTTCATATGAGCAAATAAGCGATATCGCAAATGATAGTAATGGCACCTATTCTGCTGAGGAAAAGGCTCTTGCACAGAAAATTCTGGACCAGGTAGGTACAATCTTTTCTGATAGAACAACTAAACTTCCGGGAATAACAAGTGGTGATATAGCTGATCTCAAGATAAGAGTTATTGATATTATCGGAGTGCCGGGAATTGACATTATTTATCCTTCAACTAAGCCTGTTGAGAAGCCGTTCCCTGATGCAAGTGCAACATCACCTACAACTTATGAGAATAAGCCTGTTGCGAAGGCACATTATAATGACACTGATTATAAGCCCGCGACACCCAAGTATGTATTCAACGGTTTGAACACATACGGGCTTTCCTATTGTCTTCCCGGCAACAGTCTTGAATGGACTGTGACGAGAAGCACTATAAATGCCGGCTTCCTCAGGACCGTATTCCCTGCGGCGGATGAAGACATCACAAAGCTTCTTGCAGAGATGAATCTTAATCCGGATAAAGCGTACAAGATAACCATCAGCTCATTCGGTTATCTGCAGATTACACACGAAGAGCCCATCCCGTCATATGAGATCAAATGGGTTATGGATAACGGCAATCTGATCGAAACCACTTCCGTAAAGGAGGGTGAGGTGCCGGTGCACGCGGATCCGACGAAGGCCGCAATTGCAGAATACTCTTACACATTTTCCGGATGGTATCCTGAAGTTAAGGCCGCGACCGAGGATACGGTTTACGTAGCAACCTTCAGTGTGAATGATGATGCCGGCGAGGAATATAAAACTGTTAAAAACGCCCCCGCTGATGACGCTGCGGATGCCGTGGCATTTGACACCGCAAAGTTTTCAAATGATTACATTAAGACTCCAAATACCGACGTCCAGTTTTTCGTCAATGACGCGTCACAGAAGGCATATCGAGTTCCTGCTTCAACAGGTACCTTTACAGGGCAGGCTTCAAGTGACCTTTCAGCAGCGATGTTGAAAGATGTTTTCGGGATTAGCAAGACTTTCGGCACAGGATATCATTATGCTTATGATGCCGGATATCTTTCAATTTATAAGAATGTTGAATTTCAGAGTACCAAAGGTACGGTAGATGAAATCTACAGCCAGCTTGAACAGTTTAAGGACAACGACGGAAATTCGCTTATTGCAGCACTTGCTTCTTTTTATACTTCGAACAAGCTTAATACTCTCAAGTATGAGTACACAAACGATAAGCTTACGATAATGCAGCCCGGAATCGAACCTGCAGACGACAATCATGCATTTAACATGGATTTCACTGCTGATGATATAGGTGCATTTATCAGTCTTGCTGATGGTACAAAGGGGTTCCCGACAAATCTTAACTGGGGTACAAATGATGCACTTGCTCTTTCATATGAGCAAATAAGCGATATCGCAAATGATAGTAATGGCACCTATTCTGCTGAGGAAAAGGCTCTTGCACAGAAAATTCTGGACCAGGTAGGTACAATCTTTTCTGATAGAACAACTAAACTTCCGGGAATAACAAGTGGTGATATAGCTGATCTCAAGATAAGAGTTATTGATATTATCGGAGTGCCGGGAATTGACATTATTTATCCTTCAACTAAGCCTGTTGAGAAGCCGTTCCCTGATGCAAGTGCAACATCACCTACAACTTATGAGAATAAGCCTGTTGCGAAGGCACATTATAATGACACTGATTATAAGCCCGCGACACCCAAGTATGTATTCAACGGTTTGAACACATACGGACTTTCCTATTATCTTCCCAACTACAGCCTTGAATGGATTGTAACGAAAAGCACTGTAAATGCGGACCTCCTCAGAGCCGTATTCCCTGCGGCGGATAAAGACATCACGAAACTTCTTGCGGAGATGGATCTTAATCCGAACAGAGCATACAAGATAACCGTCAGCTCAACCGGTTATCTGCAGATTACGCATAAAGAACTAATCCGGGTATGTGAGATCAAATGGGTTATGGATAACGGCGATCTAATCGAAACCACTTCCGTGAAGGAGGGTGAGGTGCCCAAATATACCGGGAAAACGCCCGTAAAAGAGGCAGATTCGCAGTATACGTACACATTTGACAGCTGGACTCCCGAAATAACCGCCGCTACAGGTGACACGGAATACAAAGCAGTTTTCACGGCCAAGGAGAATACATACAGCATAGTTTCCCAAAGCACAAATTCCCAAAGCACAAATTCTCAAGGTTTAACGTGGAAGAAAGGCAGTGGCCAAGAATTTACAATTACTGTCAAGCAGGATGGCGATATCGACAGATCGTTTGAGGACTTCACCGGTGTAAAAATGAACGGATCCCTGCTCGAAAGAGATAAGGATTATAAGGCAAGCAAAGGAAGTACTATAATCACCGTTTCGTCTGATACACTTGAAAAGCTCACAATCGGCGAGAATACGCTTACGGTTCAATTCGCATACGGTGAAGTTTCCGTACAGATTAATGTTCTGGAAGCGGATAAACCCGTTATCGATTCACCGCGCACCGGCGATCCGGTATCACCGTTTACATTGATGTTCATCATGGCAATATCCGCAGCAGCAATCGCAATGATTATCGCCATGAGAAAAAGAATAACCGTTCAGTAAAATGATGTGAATGACATCATAGAAAAAAGACGCCTAAGGGCGTCTTTTTTCGTGTCCGATACGGAGTTCTCCAATTGTTGTCAGATTATCTCTGACTCTTCTGCAAAACCGTTTATGACCGTTTTAGAAATCCACCAGATAGATACTGATGTTCACCTGTCGGAAAGAGCCCTTCTCCTCGAGGCGTATGATTTTGGCAACGAGGTATTTGCCGGCGTCCATGAGTCTGGCAAATACGATGTTGTCCTTCTCGGGGATATATCCGGCCTTACGCTTCTTATTGTCGAGGACGAGGATGGCATTTTCGTCAAATCGGTTGTCGGGCTCGCGCAGGAGGACCATGCGGTCGCCGACCTTCATCTCGTTGAAGACGGCTTCGTCCTTGATGTACGACGTGCCGGCCACGTAGGAATCGAACAGCAGGATTTCGTGGCTTAAGGGCTTTAAAAGCTTGTCGATATTGGCGTCCGGCATTGCTGCCAGAAGGCTTTTCGTTGTTGTGGTAAGTTCGTTCATATGGTGCTCCTTTCTTGTAAGTTAGGAGGGTTGCCGGGCCGGCGCTATTAAGCTGTCGGGCCCGGCTTTTTGATGTTAACGGTCGGTGTTCGGCTGTGGACCGGGCCCGGTGCTATTGGTCCGTTTCTCCGGGGTTGGTGGTCCAAACGAGGGTGCAGCCGCTCTCGGTGAGCATCTCCTGGAGCGCCTGCTTGAGGCCTGCGAGGTACTCCTCATAGTCGTCGTGCTCGGCCTGCAGGCTTCTGCGATATTCTTCCTTCTTCGCCTCGTCGAGGAGGATTTCCTTGTAGGTATACGGCTCGGTCGCGAGAATGTCGTTAATCTGCCGCTCCACGCGGTCAATCCGGTCCTCGATGTCGTCAATCTGAACCGCACCGGGCTCGATGTTGAGTCTGTTAAGTGCTACGCGCACAAGCACCTCAAGGTCCTCAAGCTCGTCGACATTGCTTGCGCGATAGGCCCTTACAATGCGTTCCCAGAGGTCTTTCAGTTCGGCATTCTGCTCGGTCTCGGGGTTGATGTCCGGGTGAAGCTGCTTTGCGAGCCTGCGGTAAAGCTTCTTCGAGCGGCTCAGCCGGAACTCGTCCACCGTCTCCGCCTGCTTGGCAAGCTCGGTCTGCTGCATCATCTCGAGCAGCTGTACCTTGTAGAGGTGCATCTCCCGCTCAATCTCGGCCTGCATGACTCTGACATCAACGGGGAGCCCGCGGTTCTGACGTCTGCGGCAGTAATTGATCGTCTTCTTCTCTCGGATGCATTTCATCTTCAGCTCGAAGTTCGCGGTAATCATGTCCCCGAACTCGCTCGTGTATGCGATCAGAATGGAGCCGGCTTCCTTTATGAGCTGATCCCGGCGGATCAGAAGTTCCTCATATTCCTGATAAAGTTCCTGTTCCCGATTGATGTTTTTCTGATTGATTGCGTTCATGGTGGTACCTCGTCTTTCTCGTCAGACTATTGTTGTCGTATCTCGTTATTCTACAGATGTAGTCTATATGTTTTACTAGGTTTCTTCGTACATCTGCTCCTCCGTGCTTTCTTCCTTTCTGATGTCGTACATCTCATCATAGATATTGGTAAATCTGACGCCGTCATGTCGGGCGCGGCTGCAGAAGTCTGCGAAGTCGCGATAGTATCGGCCATCGTATTGGAGAACGAGCTCTTCATCCTTCCGGGTGATGTCGATGGTGATTGTTTCGTCGTCACATTTCATCGTGTAGCGCCCCGGCTTCTGCGTCAGATAGAACAGGTCGTAGAACTTCAGATCACCCGGAACCGGTACGAGCTGATACAGGAAGCGGATAATCCGGCCCATCACCTCGATGTTGCCCCAGAACGCATCGTAGGACATACGCTCTGCCAGGAACCGACGCGCGTCGGTGAGAAGCCTGATTGTTGTGTCGTCGTAGCCCTGCTCGTGGCGGATTCCGGCGAGGCGCAGCGCAATCTCCGGAAAAGGCTCGTTCAGGTATCTCGCGTTCCGGACCTCGTCGTAGGCCTCCTCGATCATGCGGCAGTAACGCGCCTCATCCTTCTCGACCGCGCAACCGAACCGGTACATGTCGGCGAGCTTGAACTTGCACCAGAGGCTGCCCTTGTTGCCGTACCGGTCGGGCTCGCAGCCCTTCGTGTAATACTCGAACGCCTTCTTGTAATCCTTCTCGCCGTGCTGCCCGTAGTACCACATGTACCCGAGCTCCTCATAGGCCGGTCCGTAACCGTATTCGGCAGCCATCTCGAGATACTTCAGTTCAAGATCGAACCGCTTCAACCCGCAGTAATACCAGGCAAGCTCCGCCATGTATTTCGGCTCCTTCGTCTCCGAAATCAGATACCCGAGAGCCTCGGTGTAAAGGAACTCGTCGTCCTTTGAGCGATTTGTGTTGTCATAATAGTCGTGAAGAATCTGTATTGCATCTGCGTTGTTCATGGCGGACCTCCTTCTCCCGGGGTTTCGGGGTTGTTATTCGAGTTTCCGGGGTTGTTTTATCGGACTTCCGGTTTCTTCTTCTGACCCAAGGGTAAATCAGATGTTGTCCGATATTCTCCCCTCAATTTCGGGCAGACAGGTCGGAAAACGTCCAAATATGACAGGGGGTGTCATTTTCCAACTGTTTTTTGGCCAAAAAAGTGCAAAAAAGGCGTAAAAAGGGCACCCGCCGAAGCGAGTGCCCTAAAGAACCGGTATGCATAGATTACTTAGAATTCTTCTTCGCGTCTGCGTCTCTGTACCTGTACGAAAAGTACAATCGCAAGTGCAGCTGCGCCGATTCCGAAGGGTCAAGTCCTTTTTTGTGTGTAAATTCCTTTAGGCATCGAGTGGTTTTACGCGACGAATAGCTTCCGCTGCTCTGCAGCAATTAGCTGCAACTTCGGCCAGTAATCGTCAAGGTTTTTGAGATGT
>JAEEGK010013425.1_pt1 | contig 18452 bp, 15 predicted proteins | sample 8958771 | NCBI WGS metagenome assembly JAEEGK01 (sample SAMN16246547, study PRJNA631951) | gut metagenome | biome: gut microbiome; feature: rumen; material: SC-attached | host: Bos | place: Iran: Karaj | collected 2018-10
GTTCAGCGCCATGTTGCTTAAAATTTCCGCCGTACAGCAAAGAATCGGTGCATCATGATTCACCGTTGCGTCGCCTGTGGAAAGTCCTACGTTTTCGGCGCCGAATTCCTTGCAGAGTGCCATCCACTTTTCGTTTACTAGCGCCTTGATGGGGCAGGTGTAAACGCTGCGGCGTCCATGAGCCAAGCTGTCGAAATGAAGCGCCAGGGCTACCATGGATTTGCCGGAACCCGTGGGCGTGTTCAAGATGACGTTTTTCCCGTCCAAAAGTTCGAGGATTGCTTCTTCCTGAGCGGGGTAGAGTGTTGTTCCACGGGATTCCGCCCACGCCATAAATGAGTCTAGAAGCGATTCTGCGCCTTCTCCGGCTTTGAATGGGACTGGGGGTAGGAAATCTTTAAGAATTTTGCGGGCGTTTTCACTCATAAGGCCAAAGATAGTTTTTAGGATGACCTCTGTTTTTTCTAAATTTAGAAAAAATTTGTGGTAGAGGATAACTGTTTATGGCATCGACGAAAAAAGAAGAAACGGACCTTAGTGAATTGTTGAAAGAGCTTGCTAAGAACTGGTACATTATGGTACCTAGTATTTTACTTGCTGGGGTAGTAGGTGTTTTTGTTGCCATGTGGATTCGACCAGTGTATCAAGTAGATGCCTTGTTGCAAATTGAGTCGAAGAACAATAAAAGTGCCGGCTTGATGGGGGGGCTTGGAAATCTTTTTGCAACGAGTAGTCCCGCTGAAACGGAAATGGAACTCATTAAGAGTCGTCAGGTGATGGGTTCTGCTGTTGAAAAAATGCGTCTTGACTTATCTGCAGAACCGTTGAACAAGTTGGATCGGTTGCTACATCAAGAAGGTCGCATTGACCTTATGAATTTTAGTTACAACAAGGATCTTTTGCCGTCCGATTTTCGCGATGAGCCCTGGCATCTTGTTGCGAAGGATTCTTTGGGTAATTTTGATCTTTATGATTATAAGGATAGCCTTGTGCTTTCGGGCGAGGTCGGAAAGACGTATCATTTTGTTTATGCGGGTGATTCTGCTTCGTTTGGTATTTTTAAGGCAGATGTTCGCGAAGGTCAAGATTTTGCAATTTCCAAGTACAAAAGACTTGATGCTATTGGTAAGTTCCGTTCGGCATTTAATGTTAAAGAAAAAGGGAAGAAAACGGGTATCCTTGAGTTTTCTTATCAAGATATTTACCCAGACCGTGGTGTAGAAGTCTTGAACGAAGTGGCGTCGTCTTATTTGCGTCAGAATGTGGAAGAACGCAATGCTGAAGCCCAGAAAACCTTGGAATTTCTCGAAAAGCAGTTACCCGATGTCAAGGCTCAGATGGATTCTTCTCTGTTGAATCTCAATACCTACCGCAATCAAGTCGGTTCTGTTGACATTAATGCGGAAACCCAGTTGGTTCTTCAGCGCCGTATGAGATTGCAGCAGGATATTCTTGCTTTGCAACAGAAGAAACAAGAGGCAATTCGCTTGTTCCATGCGGAACACCCGACGGTGAAAACTCTTGAAGATCAGGAAAATGCTTTGAAGCGGGAACTTGCGGGAACCTCTAGCGAGGTGAAGAAACTCCCTGCTACCCAGCAAGAAGTGCTTAAGCTCCAGAACGAAGTGGAATTGACGAAGGTGATGTATACATCGTTGTTGAACAATATCCAGCAGTTGCGTCTGGTGTCTGCTGGTGAAGTTGGTTCTGTACGTATTGTGGACTTTGCAGAACAGGTGACTAAGCCCACTAAACCCAAAAAGCGTGTGATTCTTTGCTTTGCGTTGTTCATTGGATTCTTGTTTGGTGCAATGATTGTATCAATCAAGTCTAAGTTTAGCAGCGGCGTGAAGAGCTCTTCGTTTATTGAAAAGGAAACGGGCTTTACTGTTTATGCTAAGGTGCCTAAGGGTAACCCGAAGGGAACCAAGGGAACCAGGCCCCTTGCTGTGGTGGAACCCGATGATATTGCAGTGGAATCGTTGCGTGCGCTTCGCTCGTCTCTGGAATTTTCCATGATGGATGAAGGCGGTTCCGTGATTGGTGTGAGCGGCCTTATCCCGGGCGTTGGTAAGAGCTTTGTGTCGGTAAACTTGGCGGCCTTGTTCGCTGGCCTTGGCAAGAGGGTTTTGCTGATTGATGCGGACTTGCGTAAGGGTAGACTTCACAAGGAATTCGGTATCAAACGTAGTAACGGGCTTTCCCAGGTGTTGCTCCGCGAAGTGAAGGTGGAGGACGTTGTCTTTAAGACTGAAGTTGAAAATCTGTTTGTAATTCCATGCGGCAATGTGCCTGCTAATCCGGCGGAACTGCTTGGCTCTAAGCATTATGCAGAATTGATTGAACAGTTCAAGAATGATTATGATCTTGTGATTGTCGATACGCCGCCGATTATGTTGGTAACGGATGCCGCCTTGGCTTGCCGTGTTGCGGCTCAGATTGTGATGGTCATTGAATACAACAAGCATTCTATCGAAGCGATCAAGGATGGCATGGCACAGATTCTTAAGGGTAATTCCAGTGCCCATGCATCGATTGTGATTAATAAGTACGAACATAGCCGCACCGAAGGGTATGGCTACAAATACGGGAAGTACTAATGAAAGGAATTGTTCTCGCCGGAGGCTCCGGTACCAGGCTCTACCCGCTGACCATGGTGACTAGTAAGCAGCTTTTGCCTGTTTACGACAAGCCTATGATTTATTACCCGCTGTCGACCTTGATGCTTGCGGGGATTCGCGATATCCTGATTATCTCGACTCCGACGGACTTGCCCAACTTTGAACGTTTGTTGGGTGATGGTTCCTCCATGGGCTTGAACCTGAGTTACAAGGTGCAGCCCAGTCCTGATGGCCTTGCCCAGGCCTTTATTCTGGGTGAAGAATTTATCGGTAATGACTGCTGCGCCATGGTGCTTGGCGATAACATTTTCTACGGTAACGGTTTTAGCCCGCTTTTGAAGGCTGCCGTGAAGAATGCCGAAGAAAAGGGCCGCGCAAGTGTGTTCGGTTACTATGTGGAAGACCCGGAACGCTTTGGCGTGGTAGAATTTGACGATGCCGGCAAGGTAATTTCGGTGGAAGAAAAACCGAAGGAACCCAAGAGCAACTATGCAATTACCGGTCTCTATTTCTATGACAACCGCGTGTCTGCATACGCTAAGGCTCAGAAACCGAGTGCCCGTGGCGAACTTGAAATTACAGACCTGAACCGCGTGTACTTGGAACAGGGCGAACTGGATGTGAAACTTCTAGGTCGTGGTTTTGCTTGGCTCGATACCGGAACCATGGACAGCCTGATTGAAGCGGGCGAGTTCGTGAAGATGGTGGAAAATCGCCAGGGCATTCAGATTTCTGCAGTTGAAGAAATTGCCTACATTAACGGCTGGATTACCAAGGACAAACTCTTGGAGTCTGCTGCCAAGTACGGAAAGTCTCCTTACGGCCAGCACCTGCGCAAGGTTGCCGAAGGCAAGATCCGCTACTAATTAAATTGTGGGCTATTGAAAAAAAGCCTGGTATAAAAACCAGGCTTTTAATATGGTAGACCGGATTGCGATAGAGCCGAACGGTATTCTGTGAGTCGCGTTTTCTACGGTAGTTCGCCGCCGATCAATTCCATCTGCTTTTTGTAGATGTCCTTGCAAGCGTTTTCGCCGAGGTCAAGGAGCGTGTTGAGCATGTTGCGGTCAAAGCTGGCGTGTTCGCCGGTGCCCTGCACTTCGATGAAATTCTTGGCGTCTTGCATCACCACGTTCATGTCGACATCGGCTGCGGAATCTTCCACATAGCAGAGGTCGCAGAGCGGCTTGCCACTTACGACACCGACGGAAATCGCCGTAATGCCGTGTTGCAGAATCTGGGCGGTAATGCCGAGGCGTTCCTTGATTTTTTTAAGAGCGAGCGCGAGGGCCACGAAGCCGCCGATAATGCTTGCGGTACGGGTGCCGCCGTCGGCTTCGATCACGTCGCAGTCGACCACGATAGCGTTTTCACCGAGGGCTGCAAGGTCGGCTGCGCCGCGCAGCGAGCGGCCCACCAGGCGCTGGATTTCTTGAGTGCGGCCGCTCGCGCCCTTGCGCTCGCGTTCCACACGCTTGCCTGTACTCTGCGGGAGCAGGCTGTATTCAGCGGTAATCCAACCGGTGCCTTTGCCGGCAAGCCAGTCTGGAACCTTCGGGAGAAGCGTCGCGTTGCAGATGACGCGGGTGCGGCCCATTTCAATCAGAACGGAACCGTCGGCGCTCGAAATAAAGCCTGTGGTCATTTTGAGGTTGCGGTATTCGTCAAACTTTCTGTCGGTACGTTCGTAAGCCATATTCGGCCTCCTAATATTTCAAAGTTTCAATCACGCCCTTCTTGAATGTGCCCAGGATGTACATCTGGCTCGTATAGTTCTTGAGCTCGGCGAGGGCGGCCTGGGCGCGTTCTTCGTTTACGTTTGCTTCGAAGGATACGTGAAAAATGTATTCCCACGGTTTGTCCGGGTGCGGCCTGCTTTCGCAGCGGGTCAAGTTGATGCCGCGCTTGGCGAAGCATCCTAGCGCATTGTAAAGCGCACCCACCGCATTGTTGTCGGCGAGTTCGAAAAGCATGGTGGTCTTGGCGCCTTCAACCGTATCGAATGCAGCGGGAACCTTTTGGATACCGTAGAAACGGGTGAAGTTCGTACCCTTCAAATTTTCGAGGCCTGCCTTCAAAATGTCCAGGTTGTAAATCTTTGCGGCATAAGCGCTCGCAATGGCACCTTCGTCTTTTGCCTTGCGGGCGGCGAGTTCTTCGGCAGAACCAGCGGTATCGAATGCCGGAACCGCCTTGATTTGCGGGTTTTCAGCAAAGAACTTGGAACATTGGGCGAGAGCCTGCGGGTGGCTGTAAACGCGCTTGAGGTCAGCGAGCTTGACTCCCGGCATCACGCACAAGGTGTGTTCGATGCGGAGCATGACTTCGCCTACAATACGGTGACGCCACTTGTAAAGTAAATCGTAGTTGGCCTCGATCGAACCTGCCGTCGAGTTCTCGATAGGAATGGCGCCGCCGTCGGCTTCGCCTGTTTCAATCGCTTGGTAGATTTCTTCGAATGTGTCCATCGGGAGCGTTTCGATGTCTTCGCCAAACAGGTAATGTGCGGCGCAGTCGCTGTAGGCTCCCTTACGGCCTTGAAATGCAATTTTTTTCATAGCTAAAATTTACTTAAATCTTCTGGCGCCTTGGTACTTGTGGCCCCAGTACTTGTCTTGCATGGGCGAAATCATGACGCCCTTGCTTGTGCTGGCGTGAATAAATCGGTCTCCGCGCAAGTAAATTCCTACGTGGTCGATTTTCCAGAGGCTTCCGAAAAACACGAGGTCGCCTTCTTTCAGGCTTCCACGGCTGACAGATTTTCCGCGGCTATCCTTGTACATTTTCGAAGAACTATGGTCCAGGGCGATGTTGTAGTAGCCCTTGTACACCTGCATTACGAATCCGGAACAGTCTGTCTTTGTCTTGGTGGCTTTTCCGTATACGTATTTGGCTCCCATCCATCCGCGAGCGTAAGTTTCCAGGTCACTTTTGGGGGCGGATTTCTGTGCGGCCTTGGCGGTTTCTTTCTTTTTGATTGCTGCTCGAGCTTTCTCGGCGGAATTTAAGTGTCTGTTGGAATCCGGGGGCGCTTCTTGAGCCGTTTCTTGCGCTGGAATAACTTGCGGTTCTTCTTTCGGTGGTGCGGTTTCGCTTGCCGGTACGGGCTTGTAGTCTCCGATGTTGCGGTCGTAGCCCGTGCGCACCGGGAACGAGCATCCGATATACCACAGGCATGCGCTTGCGAGTATGAACAGAACGAGTCGGTATAGCGAAAACATCAAGCGAAATGTAATTAAATCAAGACTATATGCATTAAACGTTCAATGGATTTGGTGACTTTGGACACCTTTTTTTGCAGATTGCTGAATCATCGATTTTTTCCTGTGGTCTGTTTTGTTTAAACAAAGTATATTTTTGTCATGGATTTGAAAAATTTTTATTCTCATGATACGAATGTCTATAACCTCGATGGTTTTATTCCTCAAATTGTCAATGCAGAATACCTCCGCAATCTCGGAGTAAAAGCCGTTCCTTCCGAAGCGACTCTACAAGGACTTGTCAAAGGTTCCAAGCTCTTTATGGAACGTGTCAAGAATCGGACCGTTATTCCTGTTTCGAAGTTGACAATCGAAAATATCGATCTGGATAAGGTTGAAACAGAAATTCACAACTATACGGGCCGTTGTCCTACGCTCACCTTTGAAATTAATCCTATTCGCGGTTGTAATGTTGGCTGCCAGTATTGCTTGGTGACGGATGGTGTCCATGAACAGCATTTGGTGGCGTACGAGAATTATCACTTGTACGTGCGCAAGCTCTTGGAAGAGATGAACGGTACGCCGACGCGCTCCGTGACGGAAGAAGATATCCATAAGAAGAATGTCTTGCTGCAGGATTTGGCGACCGCCATCGAAGAGGCTCCCGAACGTAAGAAAGAAATCGAATCGAAGATAGTCGAAATCAGCCGAGGCAAGAACTGGAACCATTATTACTATTTTTCGCCCAAGACGGAAGCTTTCCAGGAACCGACAGTGCAGACGGGAATTGCGCACCGCATCCTCAAGGAATTCATTGCGCACTTTGAAAAGTATCCGGATTCCAATGCCAGGCTCTTTATTGCGTCAAAGTCTGGCCCGAAGCATTTGCTTTACGAGTACGAAGGTGAAACTATTCTGGACTTGTTCGAAAAGCTCAAAGGCAAAATGCAGTTCAATACGAGCGTTTCGATTATGCCCAAGGAATTCCGCGACTTGCTGGAACCTTATGCAGCGCCGATTGAAGAACGCCTGCAGTCTGTCAAACTTTGCCAGGAACGCGGCATTCAGGCAAATTCCGCACTGATTCAGCCCATAGTGATGCCGTACCTCACCGATGAACATATCAAGGACTTTTTTGACAAGCTGCATGCGGCGGGAATCGTCAATTATAAACCTGAATTCTTGACGGCCTGCATGGAAAACCTTGCCATGTTGGGTCAGTGGCTTGGACATTTTGACAAGAACCTGGAACGCGAACTTTACGAGATTTATATTAAGCCCGACAATGCCGACCATCGCAAGCAACGCGGTCGCACCGCTCCGGAAAGGGATTTGTGCATCAAGAGCATTGAAAAAATGATGGCATATACGCAAAAGCTCGGCATGACGACAAGCATCTGTTTCTGGGTCCGCAAGCAATTGCGCATCCCGAATACGTTGATTCCTATCGTCAACGCGAATGGCTTCCAGTGTCTTGGCTATCAGTCTAAGCTTTTTGCAAAATAGGGGCTGTGATGGATAAGACTTGCTCTCAAGTTTGCCAAGAACTATATTGCTGCAAAGAAGACTATTATCACCGTTGGTACCATGAGCGGCCCATTATTATTACGCCCGAGCGAACGGCTGAGATTCGTGAAATGCACCGCATCTTGTACAAGTGTGTCGAATACATGGCGTATCATTATGCTGAATTCGTCGACAAGTACATGCCGCTTTCGCCCAAAGAAATGGAAATCCTTGCTTATCAGAGCCGCTACCCGTTCAAGGCTGGCGCTTATCGTCCGGATTACCTCGTTACCGAAGATGGCAAACTGAAATTTTGCGAAATTACCTCGCGTTTTTTCGCTCATGGAATTTTCATGTCGTACTATTCGGAAGCGGCGGCTGACAAGTTTATTGCCAAATTTCCGGGGACGCATCGAGAGAGCCGTTTCGAAGAGATGATTCGCTACATGCTCGAAATTGTAGGCGACAAGCAAAAAATCTTTGTCTTGAAAAGCTCTGACAAGACTTCTGAAATTGCACTCTATAAAGCCTTTTACGAATATATGGGCAAGACTGTCACGATCTACGAAGCGGATGAAGTTGAACCGAATGTTGGCGACTGGAAGGGCAATTTTGTCATCAGTGCGCTGAACCAGAACGATATCCTCAGCTATTCTATGGATACAATCAAGGCGATGATCGATTCTGGAATGTATAACGATTTCCGGACCATCTTTTTGGCGCATGATAAACGCTTTATGAGAATGTGGTTTGAAGATGATTTTACCGATCGCTTTTTGACGAAGGAAGAAGCTGCGTTTATTCGCGAACATTCCATCGAGACTTTTGTTTGTGCGGAATCAGCTTCTGCGCCTGTGCTTGCCGATGCCTATGCGCACAAGGACCGCTATATTCTCAAACACTATTGTCTCGGAAAAAGCGAAAAGGTCTTTGCGGGCCCGCTGACCTCTGAAGAAGAATGGAAGAATCTCTTTGATTCAGGCGCTGTCAGGGATATGATTATGCAGCCGTTCTTGCAGCAGCGAACATTCCATACGGTTTGGGAAGGGACTCCCTTCGACGATTATGTTTGCGGCATGATGCTTTGTGTTGATGACAAATTCTACGATTCCGGAATGTTCCGTACCTCCAGTTGTCCGGTTACAAATAAAGTTGATGACCGAAAAGCGTGTGCCGTTGCGACGGATTGCGAAAGCCTTTACGCATATGGAGACATACTGTGATTGTTGCCGGGAACCAGCCTTACTTTATACCCTACATTGCCTATTGGCAACTTATGAAGGCTTGCGACTTGTTTCTAATCGGTGACGATTACGCTTTTATCAAAAGCGGATGGGTACAGCGCAATCGAATTTTGCACCAGGGCAAACCGGCTTATTTCGGACTAGAAATAAACGATATCAGTTGTCATAGGCTTATCAATCAAACGGAACTGATAAATACGGATTTTCCCAAAAAGCTTAAAATGCTGTACCATGATTACCATGCAGCTCCGCATTTTGAGCAGGGCTACGGCTTGATGGAAAAGATTTTTTCGTGCGAAGAAACGAACCTGACTGCTTTTTTGGTGAATTCCATCGAAATCATCCGCGAATATCTTGGAATCAAGACGAAAATCATGTATACATCACAATTGGAAGGGAATAGCCGATTTAAGTGCGAACAGCGGATTTTTGATTTTTGCGAGCGACTTGGTTGTACGACTTATGTTAATGCTATTGGCGGACAGTCTCTGTATAAGAAAGATGAATTTGCTGAACATGGCATCGAGTTGAAATTTATCCATTCGCATTGCCGAGAGTACAAGCAATTCGGGAAAAACTTTGTTCCTGGACTTTCTATACTTGATGTGATTATGTTCAATTCTCGCGAAGAAATTGTGCTGATGCTTGACGAATACACGACCGAATAAAAAGAGCTTGTTGTAGTTAAAATATGATGCGTTTTGTTCTGCTTTTATGTGTTGCGTCTTTAACGTCACTTTTTGCGAAGGAACCGAACGCCGGTTCTTCGCCTGATTTGGATGTTTGCGAATTTGACTTTTTCCTTTTGGATTATTTTGTGCAACCAAAGTTGGCCGAAGTTCCTGCGGTGTTGGACTATCTGGTAGAAAATGCTCCTAAAGTTAAGAATGAGCTATGCAAAGATAAGTCCAAGCAAAAGGGGCTAACTTACAAGGCGGGAAAACTTTATTCCACCAATCGTGAAGGCTCAGCAGCTATTCCTAAGGTGAGTACAAGATATTTTGGCTTTGAAGGCAATGAGGTTGATGGTCGTAAACTGACTGTAGAAGACAACGCCGCCTATAACCTAGTTCTGGATTACATGGTTGCAAAGTACGACGGCTTCTATGCGTTAGCAAAAAAGACTTCTTTACAGACGAATTCAAGATTAACAACGGGCGGCTTCCTTGAATATATGCTTGAGTATCGGGTTACCCCAGGTACTGTAACCGGTGTGGCAACAGAAGTAACTTTGCCTCCCCCTGCAATTGCTGCCGATGCAGCAGCCTCGTGGGCATCACTCTGGATCCAGAAAGAAAGCCCCTATGAGCGTGACAGCTATTACGAATTTGATTACAGCTGGCTGTTAGTTGCCCGAGACAATTTTCTGGCTCGATATCCCAACAGCCGTTATCGTAACGCATTGATGGCGCTGATAGACGAAAAAATCGTGGCGGAATTGTACAACGCCGATAAAAAGAGTGGGGTACTTTCCCTTAGTGTTGGATTATCGGTGGGTAAGACTATAAAAAGTTCGTCTCTCGATCTTATCGATGAAACTTTTACTTTCTCTCTTCCCAATGGGCGTGTTCAAATCTATCGTTTTGTCTTCGAAATTCAAGCGGATATCCTTGTGGCGGATCGTATTTCTGCTTCGGGATTAGATGTTATGATCGGGCCGACATTTGAGTTCGATGACGAATATGCCATTGATGTTCTTGCGGGCTTGGGCTTTGAAGAAATTGATGCAGATGAAGATACCTCCATGACCCTTGCGTTCATGGGAGGTGTTCAGGCTTTGCGAAGACTGCCCCTTGGCGATATGGCGTATATCGTTCCCAAGTTGCAATGGCTTGTAAAGACTTTCAAATTTGACGATCCGATAAAGAACCGCAAACGTCGCGCGTTTATGAATCAGTTCAGTATCGGAATTTCGTTTGAAGGCCGTCAGCCTCTTTCGAGGCTGAACGTGTTCAAGTGATTTAGGGGATTACACTCTTCCGAAACGGCGGGTTTTGCGGAAGGGCTTGTCGCCAAAGCTTCGCTCGTCGTGGTCTTTGTGGAAGCGGTCTTCTTTCTTGCCGAATTTCTTGTCACCGAACATTTTTTCGCGGCGGGCCTTGCGGTTTTCGAAAGGCTTGTCGTCGAACTTTTTGCCGTGACGGTCTCCATCGCGGTGGAAACTGCGGCGGTCTTCGCGGCTGGCACGCGGGCGAGTTCCGGGGGCAGGGCCGGTAGGCGGTTCGTCGGTCATCAGGCGGAATCTGGATTCATTTCCGCGGATGGTCATGTCGGCGAGAATGTCGAGGACTTCTTGCGGCATGGTTTCGGGGAGTTCCACGGTGCTGAACTTGTCGAACAGCTTGATGCGTCCGATGTTGGAACTGCTGATGTTGCCTTCGCCGGCGATAGCGCCTACGATGTCTCGCGGCGTCACGTGGTCGCGGCGGCCGACTCCCAGGTAGTAGCGCAGGTAGCCTTCTTCGACGCCGTTCGCACCTTCGTTGCGTTCCTTGCGGAGTCGGCTCTTTTCTTCGCGGTCAAGACCAAAATTATCATTGCGTTCGCGGCGTTCACGCGGAGCGTCAAGCGGCTTGAGTTCCGGGAAAAGCGGTTGTTTTTTCTGCCAAATCTTGATGACGGCGGCGGCGATGTCTGCGGCGGTCAGCGGCTCGGAACCTTCTGCAGCGCTTTCGGCAACCATGCTTTCCACAAGTTCCTTGAACTTGTCGAGTTCGCCGGTGGTAATCACACTCTTGATTTTGTCCTTGAAGGCGGCGACGCGCTTTGCGCTGATGATTTCGGCGGTCGGCAATTCCATTGTCTCGATCGGCTGGCGGGTTGCCTTTTCGATAATCTTCAGCATCTTCTTTTCACGCGGGGTGATGAAGAGGATGGCGTTGCCGCTGCGGCCTGCGCGGCCCGTACGGCCGATGCGGTGCACGTAAGATTCGGTGTCGTAAGGAATGTCGTAGTTCACCACGTGCGTGATGCGGTCCACGTCGATGCCACGGGCGGCCACGTCGGTGGCGACGACGATATCGAGCTTGCCCATCTTGAGTCGGTTGATGGTGCGTTCGCGCATGGACTGGGCGAGGTCGCCGTTCAAGGGGGCCACGTTGAAGCCGCGGCTTTCAAGCTTTTCGGCGACTTCGGTCGTGTTCTGCTTGGTGCGCACGAAAATCAGCACGCCGTCAAAATCTTCGCCTTCGAGTACGCGGGCGAGTGCTTCGATCTTGTGTTCGTTTTTCACGAGCAGGTAACGCTGGCGGATGTTTTCCACCGTCGTCGTCTTGCCTTCGATGCAAGCTTCTTCGTATTCGCCCAAATGCTGTTCGATAATTTTCTTGACTTCTTTAGGCATGGTGGCGCTAAAGAGGGCGCGCTGGGCGCTTGCCGGGATTTCCTTGAGGATGGTTTCGACATCTTCCATGAATCCCATGTCGAGCATTTCGTCGGCTTCGTCAAGGACGATGGCCTTCACGCCCGAAAGCACGATAGAGCCGCGCTTGATGTGGTCGATGAGGCGGCCCGGGGTGGCGACGACGATGTTCGCTTGGCGCTTGAGGGCGCGAAGCTGTACGGCGATGTCCTGTCCGCCGTAAACCGGAACCACATGCACCTTCGGCATCTTGGCTGCGTACTGCTGAATGGCTTCGGCTACCTGGATCGCGAGTTCGCGAGTCGGCGTAAGCACGAGCATCGAGGTTTCGTGACCGTTAAAGTCGAGCCTCGAAAGCAGCGGGAGCGAGAATGCGGCAGTCTTTCCGGTACCGGTCTGGGCCGTACCGAGCAAGTTTCCTCCCTGCAAAAGGGCCGGAATCGCCTTCGCCTGAATGGGGGAGGGCGTCTCGTAGCCCATGGCCTTGATGGCTTCAAGAACTTCGTCAGCAAGTCCAAGGTCTTCGAAGGTCACGAGGGCTTCGTCGCCCAGTTCTTCGTCAGAATCGTCTTCTTCTGCTGGTTCTTCTTCGTTTTCTACAATGCAGTCATTCTCGACCCCGAATTCAGTTCGGGGGAGGGAATCCATTGTAGCTTCTGAATCCTCTGCGCAGCTCTTTTTAGATTCTGCGTAGTCTTTGTCGCTGTCATCTTCGGGCTGTTCGACTTCGCCTTCTTCGAATTCGACCTTCGTGCCGACTTCAATGGCCGACTTGCTGCCTTTCTTGAGCACGTCGCCTTCTTCGTCCACGACTACGCCGTTGGGATTCAATTCCAGGAACGCGGCTTCGTCTGCCTCGTCTTCGTCGGCTCCGCCAGCGATGGCGTTCAAAAACGCGTCTGCTTCGCGGGCAATCTTGGATTTGGGGTCAATAGCTTCTTCAGGAATACGTTCTTCAGTATTCTTCGTCATAATACGCCTTCAGGACCCGTAAACTTCATCTGCGGCCCATGCCGCACTATCGAATGGTTCTGTCGCCGGTTGTCCGGCTGAACCTTGAAAAGCCCCGAAGCGCACTCGCGCTTATAAACCTGAAGTTTTTTGGATCCATTTTGTTGGATTTGCGGCCAAATGTAGAAATAAAAGAACCCTTTTTAAAGGGCGTAAAACTTTTTAGTAAAAATGTATTGTTGCGGGAGGAGAGGGATGGGACAAAGCTTTCACTTCGTTTCAAGCTTTGCCTTTCGGGTTACGGCCTTTGGCCGTAATCCTTAACTGCGTTATGTTCGCTTCACTCTCGCGCAGTTAATCGAACCCTCTTCGAGGGTTCTTATCCCCATTTTCTATGAAACAAAAAGGACCCCCAAAAGGGGATCCTTTTTGTTTCAAGGAGAGAGAGGGATTCGAACCCTCGGTCCTGTGACAGACTCCGGATTTCGAGACCGGCCCAATCGACCACTCTGGCATCTCTCCGAGGTTTGCACAATGTAGCAAATAAAATTTGTTTTGTCTACAAACATAAAAAGAGCCCAGCTTGTTTGCTGAGCTCTTTTTATACCCTTTGTCGCGGTTGAAAAAAGGAACCTTTCTTTCGAAAGGTTCCTTTTATACCTTTGAATGGGTTGAAAAAAAGGACTCATCTAATGATGAATCCTTTTTATACCCCCAAGCGGTTTCGAACCGCTGTTGCGGGAATGAAAATCCCGAGTCCTGGGCCACTAGACGATAGGGGCGATTTGTGCGACCAAATATAGGTAAGTATTTTTATTTGTCAAGGGCGGGTGATGCGTTTTTTTTTCGCGGGTAAAAAGAAAAGGTCCATCAAAAGATGAACCTTTTCTTATACCTTTAAAAAGGTTGAAAAAGAAAGGATGTGTCTTTGACACATCCTTTCTTTATACCCCCAAGCGGTTTCGAACCGCTGTTGCGGGAATGAAAATCCCGAGTCCTGGGCCACTAGACGATAGGGGCGTTTAGTAGGGCCAAATATAGGTAACTATTTAATTTTAGTCAAGGGTGGCCCCTAAAAAAAGTTAATTTTTCATCGTGAACCTGCGAAAATGGCTGAAAAAATCCCTGAAAGGCGGCGTTATCCGCTTTTTGCCGGTGGCGCTTTTAGCTAGTGCTGCCGATGCAGCTGTGCTTTGGGGAATCCGTTCCTTCATCGATATCGTAGGTGGTAAATCTGAAATCCCGCTGGCGGCTTGGGTCGGGGGAATGGTGGCGCTCGCCCTGCTTCGGCTCGTTTTCCTGTACGGCAAGTCCAAAGTATCTGAAGGCTGGCTTTATAAGGTGTCGGCTCGCGTGCAGGCCTGGTTCTTGCACAGGCTCCGCGATTTAGCTCCGAAGAACTTCCATACCCCTGCGGGCGAACGCATGGTGGAGTCTGCATACGAATCCACGGTCGTTCTGCAAAATAATGGGGGAGTCTTCTTTCAGGCCGTGCAGGCAGTCCTCCAGCTAATAGTCTTTTTGCCGGTGCTCTTCTTCATTTCCTGGCCGTTGACATTATTCCTCTTTGTCGTCGTTGTTCCCTTGGTGGCGGTCCTTCAACGCAAACTACATAAGCTGGGTCCTGCCGAAGAGTCCCTGTTGCGGGCCCGTTCCGATTTCCGCGGAAATCTGTCACTTGCTCGTCGCCTTTTTAGACAGTGGAGCGGTCGCGATGAACGTAAGGGTTTTTCGGACGGTCTCTTGAATGAGGTTCGCGGACTCCGTGATAACGGCCTCTCGGCAGCAGTCAAGAAGTCCGGCCTTTCGCTTTTGACAGAGACGGTCTCGGTGCTGGCCATGGTTTTTGTGCTGGCGTTCTGCGCGCTTCTGATGAACCGCGGCTACATGGATGCTTCCGGCCTGGTGCTGTTTACTTCGGCGGTACTCCTCTGCTACAAGCCTGTAAAGGAATGCGCCCGTGTGATGCCGCAGTTCCGCTCGGCGGTTTCGGCGATTAATATCCTCGAAGAATTTGAATCTCTTGAAACGGCTGGAAAATTCCAAAGCGAAGATTCCGATGCGGTTTCGATTCATGCTGGGAACTTCCACTATGAAGGTTCCGAAACGCTGGTATTCGAGAATATGGCGCTTCAGTGGTCTCGCGAAAAGCCGGTGCTTGTCCGTGGCAAAAATGGGGTGGGCAAATCCACTCTCTTGCGGTTGCTCTCGGGGCTGGAGCGCTGGGACTCTGCCGATGCGAATATTCCCCGCGATGTATTCTTTGTGGCGCAGGATTTGGAACTTCCTCCCAGGTGGATGCTTTCGAGACTTCTCGAAAGGCTTCGCAATACAGAGAAGGCCAAGGCGCTGGAGGCCTTTATGCAGGCTTCGGGAACTGCCCGCCTCCTCGAAAAAACGGGACTTTCGGGAGGCGAACGCGCCCGGGTTGCCCTCCTCTGGGCGTTGGCTTCGGACTGCCGTACCGTGCTTCTAGATGAACCTTTTGCTTCCGTGGCGCTGGCGGATCGCGAAAATTTGCTTAGATCCTACCTTGATGTGGCTCACGCTTTTGGCAAATGGACGATTATTGTGAGCCACGATGTGCTTTCTCCCGAAGTTGAATGTATATTTAATGTTGCAAAGCTTTAGCGGAGGCGATTATGGATGAACAAATGGAAAAAGAGCAAGAGCAGGTGAATCCGATTGAAAATCCTGCTGAACAGAATGTGCCTGCTGATGTAACGGAATCTAGTGCGATTTCTGCCGAATCGAATGAATCGGGTACGGCGTCGCTTGCCGAAGAAGAACCGAAACGCGAGTTCCTATTCCGCTATCGCGGATGGGTCCTGGGTATCCTTTCATTGATCATGCTCCTATTCGAACCGGCGGACCTTGAACTCATCATGTTCCTTATTTTTATCAATATCTTCATCTTGGCATTCTACCTGCGTGTCAAGGCGCGCCGCGTTATTGGCGAACATACGCGTGGTGACATCCAGGAAGCCGATGAGTTAGTGACCTGGGGTGCCTACGCCAGGTTGCGCCATCCGCTGTATGTGTCCAACGCGGCATTTGGAATTTCGCTGATCTTCTTGCACCTGGGTCTAAGCCTGCGTGTCATTCCGTTCATTGTGGTTCTTGTCGCGTTTGAAGTCTATCTGGGCAAACTCGACGACCGCTTCCTGGAGAAAAAGTTTGGTGACGAGTGGAAAATCTGGGCGCAGCAGACCCCGGCCTTTTTCCCGCGCGAATTCCACCGCTCAGGGCCGATGCGTTCTGCAAGGGAGGCTTTCCTTTCAGACCATTTTACATGGCTCTGGATGATCATGATTCTTATGCTGATCGTTGTCCGTAAGATCGCGTTCATGTTATGGGCTTAAACGTAAAGAACTTAGGACGTCTTGCCGTAGGGGCCGCCGTTAAGACGGTGGCGAAAGCTGCCAGCAAATGGCCCGGGCTTGACCGAGAATATCATATCGAAGAACGTTTGTCGGGGCCATGGCCAAGTGATGGCCCGTACTTGTGGCTGCATGGGGCTAGCCTCGGCGAATGCCGTATGCTGCTTGGGCTTGCCCACGCCCTTAGGGAAGACTTGCCCGATTGCCCGAAAATCCTGATTACCTCCCAAAAGGTCGAGGTGGTTTCTTTCTTGAAAGATTCCTGTGCCGGCGTTGCCGACGTGGCGATCGCTCCGGCGGATATCCCGTCGGCATTGCACTTGTTTGTGAGTTCGGTGCAGCCCATAGGGCTTGTCTTGGCCGAAAACGAACTGTGGCCGGGATACCTTTCGACTATGTCCAAGCTTTCGACTCGCAGGAACGTTGCCCTTGTTTCGGGGCGTTACCGCAAGTCATTCCCGCTAATCAATTTTTCGGGCATGGGGTACGCTTGCATGCAGACTGCTGCAGACCTGGGTCGCTTTACCTATGCCAGTAAGGGCTTTGTCCCGTGTACCATGGGCGGCGACTGGAAACTGTTGAACTGGGCCCGTGATGGCGGCCTGGTTTGCGTTCCTGAAAAGCCGACGATTGATGTGGTCTTTATTTCGTTTCATCAAGAAGAGGCTGAAGCCTTTGTCGCCATGGCGAAAGACGCCGTGGACAAGGGCGAGGCGGCAGTGCTCATGCCCCGGCGACTTGCGGAGCTGAACGCTTTCCGCAAATTGTTGCAAGAGGCTGAACTGCCTGTGGTGGATTATCCTACGGTGCAAAAGGGGGCCGTGTCCTTGGTTTCCCGTTTCGGGCTTTCTCGCGAAATTCTCTTGAATAGCAGAAGTGCCGTAGTGGGCGGTTCCTTTGACCGCCGACTTGGCATCCATGATTTTTGGGAACCCTTGCAGATGGGCGTTTCGACTTGCGTTGGGCCTTATGCCAAAGGGCATGATGATGTGGTAGCACGGCTTGTAGAAGCTCACGTGCTTGCCCAGATCAATACGCCTGCCGATTACTTGCGCCGCAGGACTCCCGCCGTCGACACGGTGCGGTCGTTCCTGATGGGTGAAAGAAGAAAGGTCTTGAATTCTTATAAGCTGTTGCTGAATTTTCTAAAGGGTATTTTATGAAAAAGGTGATTCTTGCGACTCCCCGTGGATTCTGTGCCGGTGTAGACCGCGCCATTCATGTGGTGGAGAAGGCTATCGAAAAATTCGGAACCCCTATTTATGTGCGTCACGAAATCGTGCACAACAAGTTTGTGGTCGATACGCTTAAGTCCAAGGGCGTTGTCTTTGTCGATGAACTCAACGAAGTTCCGTCGGGTTCCGTGGTGATTTTTTCTGCCCACGGGGTCGCCGAAGAGATTTATGCCGATGCCGAAAAACGCGGACTGCAGGTGCTGGATGCCAGCTGCCCGCTGGTGCTCAAGGTCCATTTTAGTGCTAAGCGTCATTATGCCGCCGGCCGCCACATCATTTTGATCGGGCACGCGGGCCACGCCGAAGTGGAAGGTACCCTGGGTCAGCTTCCGCCGGGCGCCATTACGCTGATCAAGAACGAATCCGACGCACGGATGGTGGAAGTCCCCGCTGACAAGGAACTAGCCTACATTACGCAGACTACGCTTTCCGTGGCCGAAACCCGCAAAATTATCGAAGCCCTCAAGGAACGTTTCCCGAATATTATCGGCCCCGATGCGGGGGACCTCTGCTACGCGACGGGCAATCGTCAGGCGGCAGTCCTCGATCTCTGCTCCAAGGTGGACATGCTTCTGGTGGTGGGGGCCAAGAATTCCTCCAATTCCAGCCGACTTATGGAACTGGGCCTCGAACAGGGAATTCCTAGCCATTTGATCGCCTCGGTCGAAGATTTGGAACTGGGGTGGTTCGACAATATCGAATCGGTGGGTATTTCGAGTGGCGCAAGTGCACCCGAAGTGCTCGTTCAGGGGGTCGTAGACTGGATAAAAGAGAAATTTGCCCCCGTAGAAATCGAAAATTTCGTGAAATTGGTCGAATCTACCAAGTTTAACCTGCCAAAGGCATTGCAAGATTGATAATTTAACCTTGACGAACGGACGCTTTTTTTCTAAAATTGCGTCCGTTATAAAACAACGGAGTTTATTATGAGCCGCATTTGTGAAGTTACCGGCA
>JAEEGK010013430.1_pt1 | contig 18449 bp, 16 predicted proteins | sample 8958771 | NCBI WGS metagenome assembly JAEEGK01 (sample SAMN16246547, study PRJNA631951) | gut metagenome | biome: gut microbiome; feature: rumen; material: SC-attached | host: Bos | place: Iran: Karaj | collected 2018-10
CATCACGCTCGTGATCGCGCTGATCGCCATGTTCCAGAAAAACTGGATCCTCGCGCTGATCGGCATCGTGGTGGTTCCGCTGTTCACCCTGCCCACCCGCAAAGCCGGCAAAACCCGCTGGAAATACGCCAATGAGTCCCAGGCCTGCAACGACGAGATCAACGGCATCCTGAACGAAACGCTGTCCGTATCCGGCCAGCTGCTCTCCAAGCTCTACGGCAAGGAGAAATACGAATACGAGCGGTATGAAAACGCCAACGGCCGGATGATCAGACTGAATATCCGCGAGCGCATGGCCGGCCGCTGGTTCTTCGTGATCCTGTCCACGTTCACAAGCATCGGCCCGATGCTGATCTACTTCGTCGGCGGCCTGCTGATGATCAAATACGGCCATAACCTCACCATCGGTGATATCACGGTGCTGGTGGCCCTGCTCGGGCGGATGTACATGCCGGTGAACAGCCTGCTGAACATCCAGGTGGACTGGATCCGCTCCATGGCGCTGTTTACGCGTATCTTTGAGTATTTCGACATCCCGGTGGAAATCCAGAACGCGCCGGATGCCGTCATTCCTGCCCATACCGAGGGAAACCTGGTGTTCGACCACGTCACCTTCGGGTATGAACCGGAGCGCACGGTGCTGAAGGATATCTGCTTCACGCTGAAGGCCGGCCGCAGCATCGCGATCGTCGGCCCGTCCGGTTCCGGCAAGAGCACGATCATCAACCTGATCCCGCGCCTGTACGACGTCGGCTCCGGCTCCGTCACACTGGACGGGACGGACGTGCGGAAGCTGGACCTGGAATACCTGCGCTCCCAGGTCGGCGTCGTTTCCCAGGAGACCTACCTGTTCAACGGCTCCATCCGCGACAACCTGCTCTACGCCCGGCCGGATGCCACTGAGGCGGACATGGAGGAAGCCCTGAAGAAAGCCAACATCTGGGAATTCGTGCAGAACCAGCCGGAAGGGCTGGACTCCATGGTCGGCAACCGCGGCCTGAAGCTCTCCGGCGGCGAAAAGCAGCGCCTGTCCATTGCCCGGGTGCTGCTGAAGAATCCCACCATCTTCATCTTTGACGAAGCCACCTCCGCCCTGGATTCCATCTCGGAGCAGAAGATCCAGGACGCCATCGACCCGATCATCCGCAGCCGCACGAGCATCCTGATTGCCCACCGGCTGAGCACGATCCTCGCGGCGGACGAAATCCTGGTGGTGCGCGACGGGCAGATCGTCGAGCGCGGCCAGCACAAGGACCTGGTGTGCGCCGGCGGCGTATACCAGGAGCTGTATGAAACCCAGTTCTCCAAGGCGCTCACGGGCGACCTGCCCGCCGGCAGCGCGGATGACAGCAGCGTCGTCAGCGAGCTGGAGCAGTATATCTGGGGCGCCCAGCCCGGGGATGAGCCGGCGGACTGATCCCCTGAAACGGAAGAAATAATCCCGCCTATTTTGCGGAATCCGCGGTTTACGGTTCGCCCGCAGGCCGCTATGCTCACCCATGTATGGAATTGGCCCTGCGGGGCCGGACGGAGGAATGAATATGCTTGTGCCTGTACTCCTTTTCCTGGTTGGTTTCGCGCTGCTCATCAAGGGCGGCGACTGGTTTGTGGACGGCGCCGTCGGCGTCGCACGCCGGTTTCACCTGCCGGAGCTGCTGATCGGCGCGACGGTGGTCTCCATCGGCACGACACTGCCGGAGGTCATGGTCTCCTCCCAGGCCGCGCTGGAACATAACGCCGGCATCTCCTACGGGAACGCCATCGGCTCCATCATCTGCAACACGAGCCTCATCGCGGCCCTTACCGTGGCCATCCGTCCCGGAAAAGTCAACGCGAAATCCTTCCTGTTACCCACCGTGTTTTTCTTCGCCGCCGCGCTTTCCTACGCGCTGGTTGCCTGGACCCACGGCGCCTTTGAGCGCTGGATCGGCATCGTGTACCTGTGCGTATTCGCCGGGTATATGATCTGGTCAGTCCTGTATATGAAAAAGCACCCCGACACAGCGGATGACGCCGGTGAGGCTGATGCCGAAGAAAAGGAAGAAAAGCAGAAGCCCCTCTGGCTGGAAATCGTTCTGCTGGTCATCGGTGCGGCGGCCATCGCCGTCGGCGCCCGCCTGCTGGTGGACAACGGCACCCTGATCGCCCAGGCGCTGGGCGTACCGGACAGCGTCATCGGCCTGACCATGGTGGCCCTGGGCACGAGCCTGCCGGAGCTGATCACCGCGATCACGAGCCTGGTCAAAGGTCACGGCGCGCTGTCCCTGGGCAACGTCATCGGCGCCAACCTGTTCAACATCATCCTGGTGAGCGGCGCGGCCATCACGATCTCGCCCTTCGCCGTTCCCGCGGAGAAAACCATCGCGGGCATGAACTCCTCGCTGATCATTGACCTGCCGGTCATGCTCGGCGTGATGGGCATCCTGTGCATCCCGACCCTGCTGAAGGGCCGGCTGCAGCGCTGGCAGGGCATCCTGCTCCTGGCTGTCTATGCCGCGTTCACCATTTACCAGTTTGTCTCTTAATTCCGGGAGGAACCTGCAATGTACGGCACCCCGAAAAAACAGCGGATCGGCATTTCCTTCAACGCACCGGTGATCCTGGGCTTCGCGGCCGTCTGCGTAATCGCGCAGATCCTGAACATCGTCACGGGCGGAGCGTCCAACCGGGCGGTTTTCAGCGTGTACGGCGCGTCCCTGCTGGACCCGCTCACCTGGGTCCGCTGCATCGGGCACGTATTCGGCCATGCCGGCTGGGACCACCTGTTCGGCAACCTGATGTACATCCTGATCCTCGGCCCCATGATTGAGGAGAAGTACGGCGCCAAAAACACCGCGATTATTATCCTGGTCACCGCGGCGGTCACCGGCATTGTCTCGATGATCTTCTTCCCGCGGGTCATGCTGCTGGGCGCCAGCGGCGTCGTATTCGCTTTCATCCTGATCGGCTCGATCACCGCGAAAGAGGATCACAAAATCCCGGTCACCTTCATCCTGGTGGCGCTGCTGTATATCGGCCAGCAGGTGTGGCAGGGAATCACCCAACAGGACAGTATCTCCCAGATGTCCCACATCATCGGCGGAATCACCGGATCGGTGCTGGGATTCACGCTCAAAAACATCCACGACAAAAAATGAGGCGGAAAACCGCCTCATTTTTCATATCACACCTTTGATGAAAATCTCGATTCCGATCAGCACCAGGATGATTCCGCCGATCACCGGCGCCCAGCGCTCCAGCTTTGTACCGAGCTTCCGGCCCAGGTGAATGCCGGCCACGCAGATCCCGAAGGTTACCACACCGATAATCACGGACTCCGTCAGCGCCAGCGGAAACTGGTAATCCGCAATGGTGAACCCGACGGACAGCGCGTCGATCGACGTCGCGATCCCCTGGACCAGCAGTTCCCTGCCCCGCAGGGACTTTTTTTCTTCCCCGGCAGTGTTCCGGATTCCTTCCAGGATCATCCGGATGCCGATGAACAGCAGCAGTGCCAGCGCAATCCACGGGACCAGTTTATGGAAAGATTCAAACGTCTCCGCGATTGTATGGATGCACACCCAGCCGATCAGCGGCATCGCGGTCTGGAAAATCCCGAATGTCCCGGCAATCCGCACCACGCGGGATGCCGGCATGCCCGGTTCATTCAGCCCGTTTGCCAGGGAAACAGAGAACGCGTCCATAGCCAGTCCGATCCCGAACAGGATACTGTTCAGGATAAACAGCCAACTGAATTCCAAACCACATACCTCCAGCCCGACCCTGTCAGGGGTTGGAGAATCATTATAGAAACGTACCTTCCGGTTTGTCAATGCGTATTATCTGCATTCTTTGTGCTTTTGCAGTTTCCGGAAATGTCCCTGCGGAAGAAGCGGGCTCAGTATGCCAGTTCCGATGTCATTTCCGTTCCCTCAAAGCCGTCCAGGCATTCCGCGGCTCCGCTGTTCTGGTACAGGTCCCAGTAAACGGAGAAGATATCCCAGAAGTTCGGGCCAATCTCCGCTTCAATATCCCGGCTCCCGTGGAACACCGCCTTGAAGGTCTCCTCCCCGAGCAGCCGGCTGATCTCCAGGTCATACAGGAACGACATGCTGTTGTCATCAAACAGGATCAGCATATCCTGCTGGAAGTCGCCCTCCTTATCCGTAAAGTCCTCCTCGTCGGACAGGCCGGAGAAGGTATAGTTCCGTCCGCCGGTGGTAAACGTAACGGAGGTGATATCCATAGACGATTCCTTTGTCACCATCGTCACCCACATACGCAGCAGCGGCAGCGGATGGTCCGTTTCCGCGTTGATCACGCGGATATCGAAATCCGCATAGCTGTACCACTTGTCCGATTCCAAATCATGGGAGAATGCCAGGTCCTCAATGCTGAAATTGTTGTAAACCATCATCGCCTGGGGCTTTTCCTCCAGCCGGATCTTTTCTTCAGCCATCCACCGGCTGCCGGTGATATAGTCCATGGAGAACGCGGAACTGCCCAATACCGGTTCATCCTCCGGATCGTCATCCCAACTCAGCGGCTCATAGGAAAAGCTGAAATCCCCGCACTGCACCGAAAGGCTGCTGACAATCGCCTCCGCCTCGCTGCCGGGATAAAGGTCCATTTTGTATACGCTGATCCGCAGGAAGAGGTTTTCCCCGAGCTGCGCGGTGTAATCCGTCATGTCCATCCCGTATCTGGTGTAGGTGATTCCCTTCATCTCCATGCCGAGGAGGTATACGCTTTCCGCGTCCGCCAGGTTCTCCGCGCCCTTTTCCTGCTCCGCGCGGAGGGATTCCGCGTCCGACCAGAGGGACAGCCGGAGCCCGGAGGAATTGCTGCTGACCCGGGATTCATCCGGCGCGTTCAGGTACCGCAGTTCCCCGAAGCTTTCCTTCGCGAACCAGTTTTCCGACGGCAGCTGCACCGTAACGTTTGCTTCCTCTCCGGAGGGTTTTACCTTTGTGGACATCGTCACCGGCTCTGCCGGGCTGCTTCCTGCCGCCCGGTTTCCGACCGGCGGAAGGAAGGAGGCGTCCGCCGCCATATATTCATCCCGGGGCAGGTCCGTCACGATGGAGGTGATGCCCCAGTATCCGTCCCGGTTCCGGAAGGTGACGGTCACATAGTCTTCCCCGTCCGTCCAGTACGCGGCATGGGTATCCTCGCCGCTCTTTTCCTTCAGGCAGCCCCATTTCCCGACCGCGTTGCTGATTTCGTCAAACGTCAGCAGTGCCCGGAATTCCCCGTCCATGCCGTCCAGCCACTTGTAGAGGGAGGCCAGCAGCGGCCGGGACAGGATGCCGTTTCCGTCCCCGTGCGGTTCCGCGCCTTCCGCGCAGGCAAAGGGCATAACAGCCAGCAGCAGGACCGCGGCCAGCAGGACGCAAACCGTTTTTTTCCAGGTCTTCTTCCCCATCTTTTTGTCCCCCGTTTTCGGTTTTTTGTTTATTCTACCATGTTTCCGGCGCTTCCGCCATATCCGCCGGACGGAAAACCGGGTTTGTTCCCGGGCCGCGAATGTGGTATAATCCGGTTGCGTCAGAAAACGCAAATATGTATAACCCGAGGGTGCAATGAAACGGCAGTGGTACCGGCTGGATAACGCGGCGCTGATCTTTCCGGCCATTATCCGAAAAAACTGGAATAACGTGTTCCGGGTGGCAGTCACCCTGAAGGAACCGGTGGATCCGGACCTGCTCAGCCAGGCGGCGGCAGACCTGAGGCCCCGATTCCCGACGGTTTTTGTGCGCCTCAAAGCCGGCTTTTTCTGGTATTACCTGGAAACCATCCGGGAAGCCCCGAAGGCCGAACTGGACTACGCCTATCCCCTCACGCACATGAGCCGGAAACAGCTGAAAACCTGCTGCATCCGGATCTTCTATTATGAAAACCGCATTGCCGTGGAGTTCTTCCACTCCGTGACGGACGGAACCGGCGGCATCAATTTCCTGCAGAACCTCACCGCCCGGTATCTGTCCCTGAAAACCGGAAAGGAAATCCCGGCGGAAGGCGTGATTGTGGACTGGCAGGAAAAACCGAAACCGGAGGAAACCCGGGACTGCTTCCTGCTGTGCGATGCCCCCGGCGCCATCGGCCGGGCGGAGGCCAACGCCTACCGCCTGAGCGGCAACCCGGAGACTGACCAGTACCGCCACATCGTACTGGGCATCCTGCCCACGGATGTGCTGAAGGCCAAGGCGAAGGAGCAGGGCGTTACGATCACCGCCTACCTGGCCGCCGTACTGGCGGAAGCCGTCCGCGACCGGCAGGATATGGAGGGAAAACCGCCCAAACGCCTGAAGCCCGTCAAGATCACCATCCCCGTCAACCTGCGGAAGACCTTCGGGCTGGATACGATGCGCAACTTTGCCCTGGCGGTAAACATCGGGTTTGACCCGAAGCTGGGCGAATACAGCCACGGGGAAATCTGCCGCCTGATGCACCACCAGCTCGCGGCGGAGACGATCCCCCAGCGGATGGCCGGGCGGGTCACCACCAACGTGGTCCTGCAGCGGAACACGCTGATCCGGCTGATTCCCCTGTGCATCAAGCGCATCCCGATGCGCATCGTCTATGCGCTCAGCGGGGAGAGCAAGGGCTGCCTGAACCTGTCGAACATGGGGCAGCTGACCGTGCCGGAATCCATCCGCCCGTATATCGAGCGGTTTGAGTTCATCATCGGCGTGCAGTACTCCTACCCGAACAACTGCTCCGTGGTCAGCTATGAGGGCAAAACCTACATCAGCATGATCCGGGGCATCCAGGAATCGGAGCTGGAGCGGCTGTTCTTCTCCCGCCTGGTGGAACTGGGCATCCCGGTGGAAATCGAAGATAACGAACGGAAATAAGAAATATCCTATCACAATAGGCTAACCTCAGAGATGTTTGCTTGCAGAGGTGAGAGAAATGTATTGCATACATTGCGGTGTAAAGTTAAGCGATAATGTGGCAGAGTGTCCGCTGTGCCATACGCCGGTGGTCACCACCCCGATGCCGGAAAACGCGGTGCGCACCCGGTATTCCGACCGGTACCCGGAACCGGAAAAGCGGCACGGCCGGTACCTGATCCTCTGGCTGCTGACAACCATCATGGTCGTCGGGGGCCTGAGCTGCCTGATCTACTGCCTGAACAAATTCGGGGAAGCCTCCTGGTCCGGCATCGTGCTGATGAGCCTGGCGCTCGTCTGGGTGCTGGTGTTCCTGCCGCTGCAGTTCCCCCGGTGGCGCCCGATGATCTTCCTGCCAATCGACTTTGCCTGCATTGCCGGCTTCCTGGTATACATGAACGCGAAGACCGGCGGAAACTGGTTCCTGTCCTTCGCCTTCCCGGTCACCGGGATTGTCGCCATCATGACCCTGGCCGGCGTGGCGCTGATGCGCTACCTCACCCAGGGCCGCCTGCGGCTGATGAGCCTGCTGGTGATCGCCATCGGGCTGAGCTTCATGCTCATCGAGTTCTTCGCGCACATCACCTTCGGCCAGCCGATGTTCCTGTGGAGCCTGTACTGCGTGGCCGGGTTCTGCCTGGTGGGGCTGTTCCTGTTCATCGCCAGCTTCATCCCGCCCCTGTCCGCGTACCTGCGGCGGACCTTCTTCTTCTGAGCATATGAAAAGACCTGCGCTTTCGGCGCAGGTCTTTTTTATACCCTTCAGGCGATATGGCGCAGGATGGTTCCGGCAATATTCCGGATTTCCGGAATTGCCGACAGGTTGGACGCCCTTCCCCAGTCCCGGTTCAGCAGCAGGGCCAGGTACAGCAGGGCCACCGCGATCACAAGGAGCGTGATGATCAGCTTCAGCTTCCGGAACGGACGGGGACGGCGGTGCGGCCGCGCATGCCTTCCCTGGTATTCTTCCCGCCTTCTCATTTTTTGTCTCCCTCCGCCTGTTCAAACTCCACCGAGTACAGCGTCAGGTCATAGCAGCCGGCCAGGAAACCCCGGATGAGCACCTTCGCGTTCTCCCGGGCGTTCTCCATGATGCCGTGGGCTTCCGCGGTCTCGCGGGCCTTCAGCTTCAGTTCGGCCAGGGCCTGGTTCACATCCGACATGCGCAGGGGCGTGAGGATGTTTTCCGATTCGTTGTAGAGCTTGAAGCTGCTTTCATCGATCTCGGTGCTGAGGATTTTGATTTCCGGCAGTTTGATGCGGATTTTCCGCTGCAGGTCGTCCACGGAGATATCGATATCGCCGAAGTTCAGGCCCGCTTTAATGGTGCCGTCATAGCTGAAGATATAGTTGCTGCGGCTGAGGGGAATCTCAATTCCGAACAGTTCCCGGTTGGACTGGATTGTCTGCACGCTGGTGAAGTATCCGGACTGGGTGGCCAGCTCGCCGATGTCCTTCAGTCCGAACGCCGTGATATTCGCCGTGATGCCGGTGCGGATGATGCCGGTGCCCAGCAGCACCGCGGCGGCGATTGCCAGCACCAGCAGGAAGCCCAGCAGCCGGGTCGGTCCCCGCCGCCTGCGTTCCTCCCGGGGTCTTCTGTGAAACAGTCCCATCGCATTTCTCCTTTGCGCGGTCAGTAGAATTTCTCAATTTCGCCCGTGATCCCGTACTTCATTTTGAAGGTAACGAGGTCCTCCGTTCCGCGGATCAGCATGACCTCCTCAAAACGGCCGTCCTCCAGGTGCCGGAAACCGGCCACCTGTTCCCCGGTGCAGATGCTGCAGCGGATCATGGGCTTCAGCTTTTCCCGGTCATAGGCCGGCTGCGCCGGCGCCGGGTCCTTCCGTTTAAACAACGAAAATGCCATGCCGATCACTCCCGGATGATGTCCGCGCTCCGGTCCCTTCCGACCGGCAGCGGGCTGGCGGGGTATGCTTTCCCGCATTCATTGAGCCCCAGCAGCACGCGCACGGTTTCGCCCGCGTCCGCGAAGGTCTCGCTGGTGCCCAGGTTGACCCCGGGTTTGATTCCCGCGCCGTACAGCAGCAGCGGCACATATTCCCGGGTATGGTCCGTGCCCTTGAAGGACGGGTCGCATCCGTGGTCCGCGGTGATCAGGATCATATCCTCCGAACCGATAAGCGCCATCAGTTCGCCCAGGCGGCGGTCAAACGCTTCCAGGCCTTCCGCGTAGCCCTTCACATCCCGCCGGTGGCCCCAGGCGGAGTCGAACTCCACGAGGTTGGTGAAGATGAGGCCCCGGTCCACAAAGCCGAGGGCCGCGGCCGTGCGGTCCATGCCGTCCATGTTGTCCTTGGTGTGGATGGCTTCGGTGATTCCCTCGCCGTCAAAGATATCCTCAATCTTGCCCACGGCGTACACCGTCTGCCCGGCTTCCACCAGGCGGGTCAGCAGGTTGTCCGGCTCCGGCTTGCGGGAGAAGTCCCGGCGGTTGGCCGTGCGGACGAAGGTATCGCCTTCCTTTACGAAGGGACGGGCGATGACCCGCGCCACGTTATGGTCCCCGGTGAGGATTTCGCGGGCGATCCGGCACTGCCGGTAGAGCTCCTCCGGCGGATAGATGCTTTCGTCGCACGCGATCTGGAACACGCTGTCCGCCGAGGTGTAGATGATCGGCTTCCGCGTCCGGCGGTGCTCCTCTCCCAGCTCGTTGATAATCGCCGTGCCCGAGGCGACGCCGTTGTACAGGATACCCGGCACGCCCGTACGGCGGACATATTCATCGATAATTTCCTGCGGGAATCCGTCCGGGTATACGGGGAGGCGCTTCGGCGTATAGATGCCCACCATCTCCCAGTGGCCGATGGTCGTATCCTTGCCGGCGCTCATTTCCTTCAGCCGCCCGAAGGCGCCCTCCGGCTTTTCCACGGGCTTTACGCCCTGCATGCCGTCGATATTCCCGTAGCCGATGCGGCGCATGTTCGGAATTTTCAGGTCCGGATACGCCTCCATGATATGGCCGATGGTGTTGCAGCCGACGTCGTCAAAATCCGCGGCGTCCGGCGCCTCGCCCATGCCCACGCTGTCCAGCACAATCCAGATGACCCTGCGCATATTCCCGTCTCCTTTTCCCATATTTCCGGTTTTTTCCTTCCCCAGAATGATACAACGATTTGCCAAAATAGACAAGATGCGCATATTTTCATGCTTTTTCTCCATTTACTCGCCCCTCCCGCGGGGTATATAATCATTCCATACAATCCAGGAATATAAGGAGGAATATCCCCATGAAAATGACATTCCGCTGGTACGGAAGCAAAACCGACCCGATCCCGCTGAAGTACATCAAACAGATCCCCGGCATGACCGGCCTGATGGGCCTGCTGGAGAAGCCCGCCGGTGTGGACTGGCCGGAGGAGGAATTCGCTGCGTTAAAAAAGGAAGTAAACGAAGCGGGCCTGGAGATCGAGGTCATCGAGTCCGTGAACGTCCATGAGGACATCAAGCTCGGCGTTCCCTCCCGGGACGAATACATCGCCAACTACATCTCCACCATCCGGATGCTCGCGAAGCACGGGGTGAAGGTGATCATCTACAACTTCATGCCGGTGTTCGACTGGCTGCGCACCGACCTGGCCCGGATCATCCCCGAGGACGGCAGCAACAGCCTGTACTTCGACGAGAAGGACCTGGGCGAAATGGGCCCGCTGGAAATCGTGAAGCGCACCGCCGCGGGCAGCAAGGGATTCACCCTGCCCGGCTGGGAGCCGGAACGCCTGGCCCTGCTGGAAACCACGCTGAAGCAGTATGAAAACATCGGCCCGGACGACCTGCGGAAGAACTTCAAGTATTTCCTCGACGCCGTCATCCCGGTGTGCGAGGAAGTCGGCGTGCGCATGGCCTGCCATCCGGACGATCCCGCATGGCCCATCTTCGGCCTGCCCCGGATCACCCACAGCCAGGAAGACTTCGACAAGATGGTGAAGCTGCATGACAGCCCCGCCAACACCCTGTGCCTGTGCACCGGCTCCCTGGGCAGCAACCCGGACAACGACATTCCCGCCATCATCCGCCACTTCGGCGAAATGGACCGCATCGGCGCCATGCATGTGCGCAACGTGAAGTACCTGGGCTACCACCACTTCCGCGAAGCGTCCCATCTGTCCGAAACCGGCGACCTGGACCTGTACGAGATCATGAAGGCGATCCACGACACGATTCCGGATACCTACATCCGTCCGGACCACGGCCGCATGATCTGGGACGAACAGGGCCGCCCGGGCTACGGCCTGTACGACCGCGCCCTCGGCGCCGCCTACCTGAACGGCCTGTGGGAAGCCATCGAGAAGGCGGAACGCTAATTGTTGCAAAAGTTTTGCGAAAAAACAAAAATAAATCATTTTGACAAAATGTCTTTTATTGACCGGCGGTTTTTGGTATAATACCTGTACCAAAAGGCGAAAAGCCGAATATCGAAAGGAGATCTCTTATATGAAAAAATTCTTTGCTGTTCTTCTGGCCGCGGTCATGATCCTTGGCTGCGTTTCCGCCCTGGCGGAAGGTGAGAAGATCGCCCTGGTTACCGACGTCGGCACCATCGATGATGAAAGCTTCAACCAGGCCTGCTGGCAGGCTGTCGAAGCCTTCGCGATCGAGAACGATGTGGAATACACCTACTATCAGCCCAACGCTGACAGCCTTGACGCCCGCCTGATGAGCATTGACCAGGCTGTGACCGAAGGCGCTTCCGTCATCGTTATGCCCGGCTACCTGTTTGGCGCCACGCTGGTGACCGCGCAGGACAAATATCCGGACGTGAAGTTCATCGCTGTGGACGTTTCCGCCGGTGACCTGACCGTGGATTATGCCAACTATGTTGAGCCCGCTGCAAACGTTGTGTGCGTCACCTTCTCCGAAGAACAGGCTGGTTTCCTGGCTGGCTACGCGGCTGTGAAGGATGGCTACACCAAACTGGGCTTCCTGGGCGGCATGGCGGTTCCCGCGGTTATCCGTTACGGCTACGGCTTCGTGCAGGGCGCTGACAAGGCGGCTGCCGAGCTTGGCAAGGAAATTGAAATCAACTACACCTACGGAGGCCAGTTCTTCGGCGACGCCGCGATCACGGCCAAGATGGAAGGCTGGTACTCCACCGGCACCGAAATCGTGTTCGCCTGCGGCGGCGGCATCTACACCTCCGCTGTTGAAGCTGCCAACAAGTACAACGGCAAGGTCATCGGTGTTGACGTTGACCAGTACTACATCGATCCCTGCATCGTGACCTCCGCCATGAAGGGCCTGCAGAACGTGACCGAGTCCCTGCTGGCCGATCTGTTCAACGGCAACTGGGAAGCTGTCGGCGGCCAGGTCCGGAACTACTCTCTGCAGGAAGGCGACTATGTCGGCCTGCCCACTGCTGAAGCGTCCTGGCGTTTTGCCACTTTCACTGCGGAAGACTACGCTGCGATCTACGGCGCCGTGCAGAGCGGTGAAGTGGTTGTGAGCAACGATACGGAAAACGCTCCCGCTGTGACCAACGCCACTGTGAATTACATCCAGTAATCCGGTTTCCCGGCCCGCAGCGTTCTCACTGCGGGCCTTTTTCTTTATATCCCAGGCAATTGAATCTTCGGAAATGTTCCGGAACGGGAGGCGCTTCGGTTGGACGACTTCGTCATAGAGATGCGGAATATCACCAAAACCTTTCCCGGCATCAAAGCCAATGACAACATCACGCTGCAGCTGCGCCGCGGGGAAATCCACGCGCTGCTGGGAGAAAACGGCGCCGGCAAGAGCACACTGATGAGCGTCCTGTTCGGCCTGTACCAGCCGGACAGCGGTGAAATCTACAAGGACGGGCAAAAGGTGAATATTCGGAACCCCAACGATGCCAATGCGCTCGGCATCGGCATGGTCCACCAGCACTTCAAGCTGGTGGAGGTATTCTCCGTGCTGGATAATATCATTCTCGGCGCGGAAGATACTAAGATGGGAATCCTGAATAAAAAGGAAGCCCGCAAGAAGGTGATCAGCCTCAGCGAGAAGTACGGCCTGCGCGTGGATCCGGACGCCCTGATCGAGGACATTTCCGTCGGTATGCAGCAGCGGGTGGAAATCCTGAAGATGCTGTACCGGGACAACGATATCCTGATCTTCGACGAGCCCACCGCCGTGCTGACTCCCCAGGAAATCGATGAGCTGATGGAGATCATGCGGAACTTCGCCAAAGAAGGCAAGTCCATCCTCTTCATCACCCATAAACTGAACGAAATCATGGCGGTATCCGACCGCTGCACCGTACTGCGGAAGGGTAAATACATGGGCACGGTAAACATCTCCGAAACCAGCAAGGAAGAACTGAGCCGGATGATGGTCGGTCGTGACGTATCCTTTGCTGTGAACAAGAAAGAGAGCACGCCGGGGAAGGTGGTCCTGAGTGTACAGGGTGTCACTGTTCCCAGCAAAATCCACAAGAAAAACGTGGTGCACGACGTGTCCTTTGAGGTGCGCGAGGGCGAAATCGTCTGCCTGGCCGGCATTGAGGGCAACGGGCAGACCGAGTTTGTTGCTGCACTGTCCGGGCTGGACACCATGAGTGAAGGCACCATCCTGCTGAACGGGAAGGACATCTCGCATATGTCTATCCGGGACCGTTCGAAAGCAGGCGTCAGCCATATTCCGGAGGACCGGCACAAGCACGGTCTGGTGCTGGATTACACGTTGGAAGAAAACATGGTGCTCCAGCGGTACTGGGAACCGGCTTTCCAGAAGCACGGGTTCATCAAAAAAGACGAGGTCCGGCGCTATGCTGAAAAGCTCATTGAGCAGTATGACGTCCGCAGCGGCCAGGGACCCATCACCATCGCGCGGAGCATGTCCGGCGGCAACCAGCAGAAAGCCATTGTTGCCCGGGAAATCGACCGGGGCACTGACCTGCTGGTCGCAGTCCAACCGACCCGCGGCCTGGACGTCGGCGCGATCGAGTACATCCACAAGCAAATCGTCGGCGTGCGGGATGCCGGAAAAGCCGTGCTGCTGGTCAGCCTGGAGCTGGATGAGGTGATGAACCTCTCCGACCGTATCCTGGTGATGTATGAAGGCGAGATCGTAGGCGAGTTTGATCCCCGTACCACAACCGTACAGGAACTGGGCCTGTATATGGCAGGTGCCAAACGGCAGGATAAGGAGGTGCAGCCCGATGTTCTTCAGTAAACTACGTGCCAGCAGCCGCACTATCCTGTCCGCCCTGCTGTGTGTGTTTATCGGCCTGGTGATCGGTTTTGTGGTACTGTTCTCGCTGGCCTATATCGACAAGAACAACACCTACCAGAAAAACGCGGAAGCCTACACCTCAGGCCAGTATCCGCGGGCGGATATGCTGCGCGCCAAAAAATACCTGGAGGGTGGGGAAATCGGGGACGATGTCCTTTCCCACCTGAAAGGACAGTACGGCGCCGGTGAACTGACCGACGTGGTGCTGCATATCCTGAACGACAATCCCAGCGGCGTCAAGTTCTACACGGATGAACAGATCACGGCGGCCGTTGCCGCTGTGGATGAAAACGGCGGTGAAGAGAGCGCCTCGCTGTTTACCGACGCGGTCCGGAGCATCATGCTCAAGCGCTACGAGTTTACGCTGGGTGATGTCCTGTCCGACGCCTATAACAAAGGCTTCAAGGCGGTCCTCCAGGGCGGCTGGTACAGCATGGGCGATGAACCGCTGGGCCCGCGGAATGAAATCGCGGACGCGGCTCCGCTGATCATGACCGGCCTTTCCGTCGCGTTTGCGTTCACAACCGGCCTGTTCAACATCGGTGCCGCCGGCCAGTTCACCCTGGGCGTATTCGGCGCGCTGGTGTTCTCCCTCGTGCTGAAGCTCCCGTGGTATATCTGCATGCTGGCCGCGATCCTCTTCGGTGCATTGTGGGGTGCGATCCCGGGCTTCTTCAAGGCATACTTCAACGTCAATGAGGTGATCACCTCGATCATGTTCAACTGGATCGGCCTGTACGGCGTGAATACAATCATGTACGGCGGCGGAAACAGCATCATGTTCTCCACGAATGACAGCAAGACATTCCGACTGGATGTGATCTCCCCGCAGTCGAAGATTCCCGACCTGAGCGGGCTCGGCTCCCGGTACTTTGTCCAGCCCGCCACCATCGCGATCTTCTTCGCCGTAATCATTGCCGTTATCCTGTGGGTGATGCTGAACAAGACCACCTTCGGGTATGAGCTGAAGGCCTGCGGCCATTCCAAGACCGCCGCCCGGTATGCCGGTATCAACGAAAAGCGGAACATCATCCTGTCCATGACGATTGCCGGCGCCCTGGCCGGCCTGGGCGGCGCGCTGTACTGCCTGTCCGGCAGCGTGCAGTGGAACCCGCAGGATTCCACAGCGCTTCCCGCCGTCGGGTTCAACGGCATCTCCGTGGCGCTGCTGGCATCCAGCCATCCGATCGGTTCCATCTTCTCCGCACTGTTCATCTCCCATATCACAATGGGCGGCACCAAGATGGACCAGAGCATCTTCCCGAAGGAAGTGGCCAGCATCATCTCCGGCGTGATCATCTACCTGTGCGCCTTCATGATGCTGTTCAAGAACCGGATTGCCCGGCTCTTTACCCGGAAGCAGAAGGGAGGGATCATCTGATGCTGCTGCTGATCAAATTCACTTTCCTGTATTCCGTGGTACTGATGCTGGTGGCATTGGGCGGCATGTTCTCCGAACGCAGCGGTATTATCAATATCGCGCTGGAAGGTATCATGGTCATCGGCGGCCTGGCCGGCGTGCTGGCAGCCAAGTTCCTCGCCTTCTCCCCGGCTGTCAACATTATCCTGTCCATCCTGATCGCCGGAGGCGCCGGACTGATCTACGCGCTGCTGCTCGGCTTCGCATCCATCAACCTGAAAGCTGACCAGACCATCGGCGGTACCGCCCTGAACATCCTGGCCACCGCCATCGCGATGGTTATCGCCAAGCGGGTTGCCGGCGGCAACTCCGCGCAGCTGGACTTCAGCAACCTGCCCTACCTGTTCTCCATCGGCGGACTGGAGCTGAGCGTGTTCCTCCCGGTGGGAATCATCCTCCTGCTGGCGGCCTACTTTATCCTGTACAAGACCCGCCTGGGTCTCCGCCTGCGTTCCTGCGGCGAGCATCCGCAGGCCGCGGACAGCGTCGGCATCAACGTCTACCGGATGCGGTATACCGGCGTGATGTTCTCCGGTTTCCTGGGCGGCATCGGCGGCATGGCCTACATCGTTCCCGCCATTTCCAAGTGGAACTTCGAGCAGGGCGTGACCGGCATGGGTTTCCTGGCCCTGGCCGTAATGATCTTCGGCCAGTGGAAGCCGTTCCGCATCGCGCTGGCCGCAGTGTTCTTCTCCCTGTTCCGCGCCATGGCGAACATCGCCGACAGCTTCCCGTTGCTGCAGGACCTGCACTGGCCGAAGGAAATCTACAACATGATGCCCTTCATCGCCTCCATGGTGGTCTTGGCGCTGACCAGCAAGAAGAGCCGGGCACCCAAAGCGGAAGGCATCCCCTACGACAAGGGCATGCGATAACGCGTTTTCATGGCATTCCAAAAGCCTCCCGGATTTTCCGGGAGGCTTTCTTTATACCTGTCTGCCTGATTACGGCCGGTAATACTCGAAGATCACCGCGTCGTTTTCCTTCATGCGGCGGGCATGGTTCTCCGCCCCGTGGGCGGTCCAGCAGACCTTCATGGCGCCGAGGGCCTCGCACAGGCGGGCGGAAACCGTCTTCGGCCCGAGGCCGTAGGCCACAAAGTCCGGCCGGGTCAGCACATTGGTCAGCAGGCGGCTGGCCGCGAAGGCCAGGAGCTTCGGGGTCGACGCGGAGTAGGAGCGGGCTGCCATCGCCAGCTGGCCGCGCACCCGGTCCGGATCCTTCAGCCGGAAATACCGGACAATGGCCGGATGGAAGCTTTCCACACAGGCCGGCCCGCCGTAGGCGGCCAGCATCTGCCGCGTCTTTTCGGACAGCGGTTCCCAGTTCGGCGCGTACTTCAGTTCCACGATCAGCGGCTGCTTCCCGCCGAAGATGCCCAGCACGTCCGAGAAGAGCGGAATCTGCTCATCGGTTCCGAACAGGCGCAGCGCGCGCACCTCTTCCAGCGTCATATCGCAGATCCGGCCGTCAATCCCGCAGCCGCGTTTCAGGTCGTCGTCATGAAAGACGACCACTTCCCCGTCGCTGGTCATCTGCACGTCCAGCTCAGCGCCGTATCCGGCCTCCACAGCCCGCCGGAACGCCGGCAGCGAGTTCTCCGGCACGGACTGGTCTTTCTCATACAGGCCCCGGTGGGCAAAGGCGCGACCCTCGAAGGGCGCCCTCCGGTCCCGGCCCGAGGTTTTCGGCATCACCAGGAAAATCCACACGGCAAGGAAAACGACCACAGCAGCAAGCACCCAGATCATACAACGGCCTCCCTGAAAAACATCATGATCCTGCGGATATTGAGATTATACCCAAAATACGGTAAAATAGCAAAAAAGAGCGTTTCTATACTTCGATTCTGTGGAGGCATGCGTATGAAGCTGAACTACAAACGGACGATCTTTGTCGGGTTCGCCTTTTTCCTGATCTGCGCCTTCTGGCAGGCGTACGATACCATCGTCCCGAAGATCCTGACAGACAAATTCGGCATGAGCCAGGCCAACTCCGGCATTATCATGGCGCTTGACAATATCCTGGCGCTGTTCATGCTGCCGCTGTTCGGCGCGCTGAGCGACCGGTGCAAAAGCAAACTCGGCCGCCGCACCCCGTACATCGTGATCGGCACGCTGTGCGCCGCGGTACTGCTGGTGGGCCTTTCCTTCACGGACAACGCTCAGCTGAACAACATCTCCGAAGTTTCGAAGATTGACGATCCCGCCGCGCTGACCGCCCTGTACGAAGCGGAAAAGGATGAAACGCTGCAGACGACGGAAAACGAATCCTTCGTCCTGTCCGAGAAATACACGCTGGAGGAGTTCACCGCCATCACGTCCCAGGTCACCGACCCGGAGACCGGCAAGGCCACCACCTCCGGTGAATACCTGAACTACGTGGTCCCCGCCCGGCAGCATTACGCCCAGCAGGTAACCCACAAAAATCCCGCGACGCTGATTATCTTCATTGCGGTACTGCTGCTCCTGCTGATCGCGATGGCCACCTTCCGCTCTCCGGCGGTCGCCCTGATGCCGGACGTGACCATCAAGCCGCTGCGCAGCAAGGGCAACGCGATCATCAACCTGATGGGCACCTTCGGCGGCATCATCGTGCTGGGCCTGGGCATCGTGTTCTCCACCGGCGCGGTGAAGAATTCCCTGATGAGCTATACCACCTTCTTCGGCATCATCGCGGCGATCATGCTGGTGAGCCTGGCCGTCTTCCGCTGGAAGGTGGACGAGCCGCGCTTCGTGGAGGAAATGGAGGCCGAAAGCCGCCGCTTCCACATCGATACGAAGGACGATGATGACGACGATGCCGGTTCCCGGAAGCTGTCCGCCGCGGAGAAGCGCTCCCTGATCCTGATCCTGGCCTCCGTGGTCTTCTGGTTTATGGGCTACAACGCGGTGACCTCCAAATACTCCGTGTACGCCGGC
>JAEEGK010013431.1_pt1 | contig 18449 bp, 14 predicted proteins | sample 8958771 | NCBI WGS metagenome assembly JAEEGK01 (sample SAMN16246547, study PRJNA631951) | gut metagenome | biome: gut microbiome; feature: rumen; material: SC-attached | host: Bos | place: Iran: Karaj | collected 2018-10
TCTTGAATCTCTATATATTTGAACAACTGTCACACAAGGAAATAGCCCTCAGGCTCGGCATCAAAGAGAGCACGTCAGCTTCACAATTCTACCACGCCAAGCGAATCTTGGCAGAGATGATAACCAAGTATTTAAATTTGACAAAGATATGAAAGAAGATTGGGTAAAACAGTTACGCGACAAGCTGGCAGACCATCAAGAGTCTGCTCCTGCCGGCATGTGGGCCCAAATCGAGGCAAGACTGTCACAGCCAGATGCTGTGCATCAGCCCGAGAAGAAGTCTCGTCTTGTTTCTATTTGGGCGAAATATATAGCTGTGGCAGCGGCATTCGTGGGCATGATAACTTGTAATGGTTATCTGTTGTGGAGCATCAGCAATGAGGAGGAGAAAAAGGAACCTAAGCAGGTGGCCTCAAACCGTATCATGGAGACAAAGCAGGAAAAGACAACGATACCATCGCAAGAAAATGTGTCGATGGAATCGCAGGAGATGGTGGCCACACAGGCATCGAAGCCTGTCACTTCCGGCCATAACTTGTATGTGGAGACCTTGCAGCAGCCAACGTCTCAGGAAGAACCTACAGGACCGCAAGATGTCTCCGTAGAATCGACTCCGTCTTCTCCTCAGCCCCACAAGTCTGATGAACGTGAAGAGAAGTCGTCGGAGACGGTTAAGGAAAAGAAACAGTCGCTGAGAGACTATGACGAGAAGATTCCATCGGCAGATGACAGACAGCGTCATGGGCAGATCAGTTTCGGACTATATGCTCAAAACGGTTTTGGTAATGAGATGAGTGCTAACGGAGTGAGGATGAGTCCGCAGTTGGCTGCCAACTATGACTATAGGCATGACTTGATGAGCGTGGCAATGGCACGTGGTGCTGATGAGGTCATTTATCTGGCTAACTATGAGGAACGGCAGAAACACTATCAGCCTATTTCGTTCGGATTGTCCGTAAACATCCCTATTTCATCGTCATTCTCGTTGACGACGGGGCTCGTTTATACACGCCTGCGTTCTGATTTCGTGGCGGTGATGGGTGGTTATCCGATGACGACGGAGCAGACACTCTATTATCTTGGTGTTCCGTTGAATGCCCAGTATCAGTTCTGGGGCTATAAAGGATTGAAGGTTTATGGTGTAGCAGGCGTTGCAGCTGACTATAATATCAAGTCGCAGCAGGAAATGGAAGGCTTGACGCAAGAGATCATTCGTGACCGTTGGCAGTTCTCGCTCAAGGGAGGTCTGGGTGTCGAGTACGATGTGATACCACAATTGGGTATCTACGTTGAGCCAGGCTTGAAGTATTATTTCGACAACGGCAGCAGAGTCCAGAACTTCTTCAAGGACAAGCCTACGAACTTCAACCTGCAGGTCGGACTCCGATGGAATCTGCGATAATGGATGCTTTTATCCGATTTCAACGAGTAGCTGAAGTCCGATGCCACGTACAGTCTTGAGTGTAATCTTAGGTTCGTCAGCCAGGAGCTTGCGCAGTTTGTTGACAAAGACGTCGAGTGAACGAGAGGCGAAGTAGTCATCCTCCGTATTCCAGAATCGGCTGAGGATGGCTTCGCGTCTAACGACGTTATTCTTGTTCTCTGCCAGAAGTTGCAGAATCTGTGCTTCGCGCTGGGTAATTGTCTGAGAAATGCCGGTTTCATCGTTACGCAGTGTGGCGTGATCGGCGTCGAGTGTGTATTTCCCCAACTTATAATGATTGGTCTCTTTCTGTGTCTTGGCACCGCCGCGCATCTTCATCAAGGCCTGGATATGGGCATCGAGCTCTTCAGGCACGAATGGCTTTTTCACGTAATTGTTGATACCCAGACGATAACCTGCCTTCACGTCGTTGGGTGAGGTGAGGGCCGAGGTGAAGATGATGATGACGTCTTGGTCTGTCTCGCGGATGCGCTCTACCATCTCAAAACCGTTCATGATGGGCATATCGATGTCTGAGATAATCACGTCGGGCCGTGTCTCCTCCCAGGCTTTAAGGCCTTCCTTGCCGTTAGTGGCAGAAGTAACCTTGTAACCACCGATAATATCTTCCAGGCCCGTTTTCTCGATATAGGCCAATGATTCGTCATCTTCTACAAGCAACAGATTAATCATACGTTCTTAGGTATATATAAGGTGAATTCTGAATACTGGTCCTTCTCGCTCTGCACAGTGACCTTGCCGCCATGTGCTTGCATCACCTGATCTACATAGTTCAGACCGAGCCCGAAACCAGAAACACCGCCTTTCCGGTTTTGCTCGTGGATGGCGGCGCGTCCAAACTTGTCGAAGATAATGAGCTGGTCTTCTTTGGAGATGCCAATACCGTTATCGCGCACTTTCAGCAGGATGTATTTGTCATTCTCTTGCGAGGTGATACTGATTTCTATTTCGTCCTTTGAGTATTTGATGGCATTGTCAATCAGATTGGAAATGGCTTCCGTCAGATACTGTTCGTCTGCCAGTACGTGATGATTCAGCCAATCTACGGTGAAATGGAGTTTTTTCTCTGTTTTGGCCTTGGCTTTCTCTACCAAGTCGTCGATGATAGGCTCCAAATTGACCGTTTGTTTGTTAAGTATCAGTTTCTTGTTTTCCAGCTTTGAGATGGTGAGCAGTTTGTTGACGAGTGCCAGCAAGTGCTCTGCCTCGCTCTCTATGATGGAGTAGTATTTCTCTTTAATCTGCGGTTTGTCGTCCACCTTTCCACTGTGCAGGAAACGTGCTCCCATGATGATACTCGATAGAGGTGACTTCATATCGTGAACCATCGCATACGAAAAGTCATTGCGTAGGTCTGCCATCATCTTTTGTTCGTCGAGATAGCGCAGCAGCCGAATCAAAATAGCACCGAAGAGAATGAGGATGATGGCACTGGCGGCAAAGAGCGGACTCAGTCGTCGGGCCAGTTCTGGGTAGGGATTGTTGAGTGCCAACTGGATACCTTTAGATTGGTCGCGGCGGGTACTGAAGACTTGGGTCCTGAGGGCTGTGGATGACTCCTGACGATTGCTGCGTCGCAGGATTTTCCCCATTCCATCGACTTCCAGGAGGGTGAAATCACGATTCAGCCCGACGACGCTGAGCAGACTATCCATATATAGTGACAGCGTGTCGAGCGAGACTTCCGAGTGATAGCGGCGACTCAGTACATCATTCATACCCTCTACTGATGAAACCAGTGAGAGGTCACCGCGCAGTTCTGGCAGACTGAGGGTGTCGCCTTTCGATACGATATCTGCCCTGTGGTAACTCTCGTAGAACATGGCCCAGGGCAGTTGGTTGCCAGCCCGCTCTGAAATGTCGCGCACTGCCGAACTGTAGGTCATCCACATATAGATACCCAACAGTAGCATTACGGCCACCATCGCCGCCACAGACACATATTTATATTTGTTCTTCGACATAATTGCCCGCAAAGTTAACCTAAAAATTCGACACCGCCAAACGAATTAACCTAAAGATAACATTCAAATAACATTCTTTTTTTGTAGTTAATCGTACCTTTGCAGCGTCTAACAGGCAAAGGTTTAATTTTAAAAGCAAAGAGTTATGGAATCAATTATCACTATTGCAACCGTTTTAACGATGTATTTCAACGCCGCTAACGACGTGAATGCCCCTTATTTGTATAACTCAGACCTGGAAGACGGCGTTATCCACAAGATTGAGGTCTATGAGCAGAAAGCCGAAGGCCAGATGTGCGCCAAGATGGAGTATCGCTACAACTACGACGAGCAGGGACGTCTGACAAGTCGTGAGATCGTACGCTGGGACGATAGCCAGAAGACTTGGGTGAACGACTTCCGTCACACCTATAGATATTATAAGCACGGTTACAATGTGGAGACGAGCAAATGGGATGCAGAGCGCCAGACCTATGATGTGCCCTCAGAAGTGACCCTTTATCGCGAGATCGCTCCCAGCGTGACCTCGGTGAAGACCTTCAAGATGAACGCGGCCAAGAATGATATGTATCTCATCAACAGCCTGCTCTGTATGGAGCCTCTGGAGACGATCAGTGACCGTTTGCTGGCCCTGAAATAATAAAAACACTTAATTTGGTATTACAATCCGTAATTTGGGTATCCCGATTACGGATTTTTCTTTGTATTTTTGCAACCGAATAATATCATTAAGACAATGGAAGTAATAAAAGACCAAAAATTCGGAGGCGAGCGCCCTCTGTTTGCCCAACACGACTTGAGACTAGAGAATGTAACCATCACCGATGGTGAGTCTGGTATCAAACAATGCCAGCGAATGGAAGCTTACGATTGTAAATTCTATGGCAAATACCCTTGGTGGCATGTTGATGGTGCCTATATCGAGAACTGTTACTTTGCATTGGGCTCACGCTCAGCCATCTGGTACACCAACGATATGGTGATGAAGAACTCCCGCATCGACGGCCCGAAGTTCTTCCGTGAGATGAAGAATCTGGAGTTGGAGAACGTTGAGATTACGGATGCTGACGAGACTTTCTGGAAAGTCGATGGACTGAAACTGAAGAATGTAAAGCTGCATGGAGGAACCTATCCTTTCATGTTCTCGCAGAATATCTACGTTGATGGACTGGAGAGCGACTCGAAGTATGTGTTCCAGTACTGCAAGAATGTGGAAGTTCATAATGCCAAAATACTGACGAAGGATTCTTTCTGGGAGTGTGAGAACGTGACAATCTATGACTCCGAACTTGACGGTGAGTATCTGGCTTGGCACTCCAAGAACGTGCGTCTCGTGAACTGCCATCTGGCAGGTGAGCAGTTGCTCTGCTATACTGAGAATCTCGTACTTGAGAACTGTACCATCGATCCGATGTGCGACCGTATGTTTGAGTATTCTACCGTTGAGGCCGACATCAAGGGCCATATCGAGAACATCAAGAACCCGACGTCTGGCCACATTATTGCCGATTCCATCGGTAGTATCACCATCGATGAGAATGTGCGCCAGCCGAATAACTGTGTGATAGAAACGAGAAAATGAAATACAACTTTGATGAGTCTGTAGAGCGCAGAGGTACTAACTGCGTGAAGTGGGATGAAAGTGCCGATCCCGATATCATCCCCATGTGGGTTGCTGATATGGACTTCCGAGTGGCGCCAGCCATCCAGAAAGCCTTGGAGCAGCGCGTGTCGCATGGTGTCTTTGGCTATAACATTGTGCCAGAGAGTTATTACGAGGCCGTCATCTCCTGGTTCCGTCGTCGCCACCAATGGGAAATAGAGCGCTCCTCAATCCTCTACACGACGGCTGTCGTGCCTGCTATGTCGTGTGTCATCAAAGCGCTGACGATGCCTGGCGAGAAGGTGCTCATCCTTTCACCTGCCTACAATTGCTTCTTCTCATCGATTAAGAACAACGGTTGTGAGGTGCTCGAAAGTCCGCTGAAGGCTGTGGCAGATACTTTTGAGGTGGATTGGCAGGACTTTGAGACTAAGTGCGCAGACGAGAAGACGACGCTCTTCCTGCTCTGCAATCCTCATAATCCTTGCGGACGCGTCTGGAAGCGCGAGGAACTGCAGCAGATGTACGATATCTGCCAGCAGCACGGCGTGAAGGTGGTCTCTGATGAAATCCATTGTGAACTCATCATGCCAGGTTATCAGTTTGTACCCTTCGGCACTATCACAGACGACTGCATCGTGATGAATTCGCCTTCGAAGAACTTCAATACTGCAGGTCTGCAGATTGCCAATATCATCACAAAGAATCCTTCATGGCGTCGTCGCATCGATCGTGCGATTAATATCAATGAGGTGTGCGACGTGAATCCCTTTGGCATTGTCGCCCTTCAGGCAGCCTATAACGAGAGCGGAGACTGGCTCGACGAGCTCAATCAGTATCTTTGGGGTAATTATCAGACGCTCTGCGATTTCTTTGCCCGTGAATTGCCTCAGCTGAAGGTCAGCCGTCTTGAAGGCACTTATCTCGTCTGGGTTAATCATAGTGCTTTGGGCATCAGTACGGATGACTTCTTCAATCGTTTGCTGACGGAAGGTCATGTCTGGGTGTCCGCAGGTACGATGTATGGTCCTCAGACGGGCGAGGGTTACATCCGCATCAACATCGCCTGTCCCCGTCGTCAGTTGAACGAGGCCCTCCAGCGCATTGCCAGCGTGACCTCTCGTGTGGGACAGTAGCCAAGGAGGTGCGAAATCTTTAGTTTGCAGGAACGTCTTTGCAGCGCTGGGTGTAGAAGTCGCGGAAGTCTGTCCATTGATAATAAGGATATTGCGACGTAGTTACGGGTAGCGTTGCCTCGCAGCCATTGAGAAGGCATTTCACGAGAATTGGATCTGAGGCCTTTTTGCTGCGGTAGAAGACGAGTTGGATGTTGCACGCCTTACAGGTCTCCCAGTTCTGATAGCAGTTCTTCACTTCATTGGGATCTTCTGGATCGCGGTCTGCACCATTGATGCCTAACAGCACTGTCAGAGGACCGATATAGCTGTCGTGTCCGAAACGGAGGTCTGCGATGTGGTCGCTACTGCCATCAAGTACGGCATCAGCTTTCTTGATGAAGTCCTCGAGGATAGGAATGACGATATATTTCGAGCCGAATACCCATGAATAAGAGCCAAGGTTTCCGGCTTCCCACTGGCTGGCCACTTCCTCATCCGTGATGAGATGGCCCATCATGCCCTCGTGGCCGATGCTGGGCAGTGAGGTGTAGAGGTTCAGCAGGTTCTCTGCGATGCGATCCAGATTGCCAGGTAGTCCCTCTGTGCTGGTAAAGATGCGTGAGAGCAGTTGTCCAGCTTTCGCCTTTCTGTCTTCATAGCCTTTAAACTGTTCGCGGTGCTGCTCATAACGGGGCTTAGCTTTCGGAAATTGGCGTTTATTGGGATTCTGGCGATCGTCGGGAACGACGGCATCGAGGGTGAAGCGGGATGACTGTTCGCGAATCTCTATCTTTGGGTTACACTGTACGAGCTCCTGACAGAAGGCGGACATACTGAGTACACAGCGTCCAGAAAGGGAGGAGACGGCGAGCACGTTGCCACCTTTCTTGAAGACCTCTGGGAAGCGGTTGTACATTGTGCGGGCAATACCTTGGTGCTGTTCCCATCCAAGCTGTGTCAGTTCGCTGACTCCAGTCATCAATTCTTGCTTGGCAGCCTCGAACTTCTGATAGAAGGCTTCTCCCTCTGCCGTCAGTTGTTGTCGGCTATGGGCGGCTGTCAGTAGTGTGTCGAGTTCCTTGTAGAGTTTGTCGTTCCAGTAGTAGCGCGACCCGTGGCGGGCATAATGGCTGATATAGAAGGGCTTGTAGCCTTTGGGCGACTTTGTCAGTGGACAGGCTTCTTGCTGATAAGGATAGTCGTTGCCATAGGCTTTTCTCGGATTAGCCTTGAGCTGATCAACTGCAGAAAGGTTTTGTGCTACGGCAGATAGGCTCAGCAGACTGATGGTCAGGGTGATGATTAATTGTTTCATGTTTGTAAGTCTTTAGTGTAAATGCTGTGCAAAGATAGTGATTATTCATCAAACAAACAAGGAGAATTCAGAATTATTTCGTATCTTTGCGCCATCAATATATAATAAATAGGTGTTCGATGAAGAAGGCGATTCTGTTTCTTTTCTGGTTCGGTGTGATATCTGCTGAAGCTGCCGACTACACGATTCTCGACTTTGGTGCAAAGTCGGATACGACGGTGCTGAGTACTGCTGCCCTTCAGCAGGCCATTGATGCCTGTTCTGAGGCTGGCGGAGGACGGGTGGTGGTGCCTGCAGGTCACTATAAGATAGGCACCATCGTCTTGAAGAGCGACGTGCATCTCTATTTGGAGCAGGGAGCCACACTCTATGGTTCGACAGACCTGAAGGACTATCGCCCGATGAAATCAGACTATGTCTCATTGCGCACGAAGACCAATACCATCCAGTTGATCTATGCCGACAAGGTGAAGAATGTCACCATCGACGGTTATGGTACTATTGATGGCAGAGGAAGGGCTTTCAAGAAACATTCCTGGAATGATGAAGGCATCACCCGACCGCATCTGCTGCGTTTCATTCAGAGCGAAGACATTACGGTGAAGGGCGTTACGCTGAAAAACTCAGGCTGCTGGATGCAGCACTATCTGGCCTGCGACCGTATTCTTATCGATGGAATCAAGGTTTTCAATCGAAACAACTACAATAATGACGCGCTCGACCTTGATGGTTGTCATGACGTTATTGTCACCAATATGATAGCCGACTCTGATGATGATGGCATTACGCTGAAGTCAACCTCACCTCGTCTTTGTGAGAATATCCGTATCTCCGACTGTGTAGTATCGAGTCATTGCAATGCCGTGAAACTGGGTACTGAGACTAATGGCGGTTTCCGGAATATTAATATCTCGGGCATCGTCGTCAAGCCCAGCAGTGATCAGCAGGAGAAGTTCTTCGGGCAGTGGATAGGCTCTTCTGCCATCTCACTCGAGATTGTGGATGGCGGTGTACTGGAGAATGTGAATGTCTCAGATGTGACCATCGAGGGTACGGAGTCGCCCATCTTCGTGCGTCTTGGCAATCGCGGACGGGGCTATCTGTCTGATGGTAAGGATATGGAGAAGATTGTTCCTGTGGATCATGTCGGCCGTATCAAGGGAATCCATCTCGACAATATCCAGATACGTCATGCAGGTTCGATGGGGTGTAGCATTACGGGTTTGCCGGGTTATCCTGTGGAGGATGTGTGGTTGTCGAATATCACGCTGCATCATCAGGGAGGTGTGACGGCAGATGAATTGGTGCATATCCATGATTCTATCAAGGACGAGAAAGAGAAAGACTATCCTGAGGCCACGATGTGGGGAAACTTGCCTGCCAAGGGCTTTTTCGTCCGTCATGCCAGGAATGTCCATTTCTCGAATGTCGTTGTAGCGACAGAGCATCCTGATGTCCGTCCTGACATCGTGCGAGTTGATGCAGAACCTCTTGCTTGGGGTGATCAGGGTGACGGCACCTATGTGAATCCAGTGTTGAATGCAGACTTTTCTGATCCAGACGTGATTCGCGTAGGGGAGAAATACTATATGGTGGCTTCTGACTTCCATTTCATGGGTATGCAGGTCTTAGAGTCTGATGATATGGTCAACTGGCGCTATGTGAGTCAGATATATCATCGTCTCGATGAGCCGGGGTGGAACGAAAACCAACACTATGCTGGTGGTTCGTGGGCACCAGCTATCCGCTATCACGATGGACGCTTCTTTGTGTTCTTCTGCACACCTGAGGAAGGTCTGTATATGAGTACGGCTAAGGATGCCCATGGTCCTTGGGCTCCGCTTCACTTGGTCAAGCGCGTAGAGAAGTGGGAAGATCCTTGCCCTCTCTGGGATGAAGACGGACAAGCGTATCTTGGACGTAGTCAGCATGGTGCAGGACCGATTATAGTACATCGGATGTCACCAGATGGCAAGCGCCTTCTGGATGAAGGCGTCACCGTCTATACGGGTCCTGTTGCAGAGGGGACGAAGTTCCTCAAGCGTCATGGCTGGTATTACCTGATTATCCCTGAAGGTGGAGTAGGACAAGGCTGGCAGACGGTTCTTCGTGCCCGTAATATCTATGGTCCCTATGAGCGTCAGGTCGTGTTGGAGCAGGGTTCCACAACTGTGAATGGTCCTCATCAGGGTGCTTTGGTGGATACACCCGACGGACAGTGGTGGTTCTATCACTTTCAGGAGACCCCTGTCTTGGGGCGTGTGGTTCATCTGCAACCTGCCCGTTGGCAAGATGACTGGCTTCAGGTGGGGGTAGATCTTGATGGGAATGGCATTGGAGAGCCTGTGCATAGTTGGCAGAAGCCTATCAGTAGTCATTTTGCAGGCACGACCTTGCAAGTAGATGATGATTTTTCAGATACATTAGGTCTGCAATGGCAGTGGAATCATAATCCTGATGATGCACATTGGAGTCTTTCAGAGCGTAAAGGATGGCTGACGCTTCGCGCCCTGCCAGCTGATAGTCTGAAAGCATGTCGGAATATGTTGACGCAGAAGGTGGTGGGCTATCAGAGTGAGAGTACCACGCTTATGACGGCTAAAGGGGATTGTTACGCTGGCATCTTCTGTTCTGGTAAGCAGTTTTGTGGAGTGGGGGTATGTCCTCAGGGCATTTTCGTAGAGGTGAATGGCGAACGCCAGATAGCGGTGAAGGGTAGTTTCTCCCAGCTCTATCTACGTGTCAGAGATGATTGCCAAAGCAATAGTCATCAGTTCTTTTATAGTTTAGACGGGGTGTCGTTTATTCCCGTCGGGGATGTTTTCTCCATGCGTAGTGGCTATTGGAAAGGTATCCGGGTGGGGCTCTTTTGTTACGGAAAGGATGGCAAGGCCCAATTTGACAAATTTGAGCAGGTTATTAAGAAATAATTTTGTATTTCCGTCTTTTCTTTGTATCTTTGCACCCGAGATACACTCTGCCCTGATAGTTAAATGGATATAACAAGGCTCTCCTAAAGCTTAGTTCCGAGTTCGATTCTCGGTCGGGGTACACCCCAAAAGAGGGGTAAAAATGTACAAAATCAGTGTTTTTGTGAATTTGAACGATGATTTTTGTGAATTTGAATTGTATAATTTACAATTTATGCTTATCTTTGCACCGTCGAAAATAAGTTTTGAAAAAACTAGATTAAGACAATTTATATCTCTCACAAGTTTTTATTTTGGCAGGGTGCTGGCAGTGATGCTCGCCCCTGTTTTTCTTTGGTACTCACTGGGTGTGCATCCCATGATGGATTTGAAGTTACGATAGAACGAACTTGCTGACGAGAAGCCTGACTTTTGTGCAACGTCAGCAAGAATCGCCTTGGGATGATTGTCGATGAGCGTGGCTGCATATTGAATACGCCTCAGATTAGTATAATCGGAAAATGACATACCAATCTCTTTATTGATCGCATTGTATATATAATTACGATTCGTATTAAGCATCATCGCCAAATCGTTGAGCTTTAGGTTTGAATGCAGGAATACTTTCTCCTGATCCATGAGCCTTCGTATTTCGTTGGCCAGATATTCCATATCAGCAGCTGATGCTTGTGTGTCCTGGGTGATAATTCCTGTTTCCGCCAGTCTGGTTGAGGCATATTTGTCATCTTCTTCAAGTTGACTGACTGAGAATTGTTGGTAGAGACCGAAATAACCTATGAGCAGTATTAAGATAGAGAATGTAGCGGCTGGAATGGTTACTAACCAGACAGACTCTGCAAAATAGTTGCGGTCTACAAAACTACAGGCAAATGATATCATAGAGGCCAGGACGAGCAGTGTTAGCAATGGCTTGATTGGATGAAGCGTCTTGTCTTCTGTATTTGAATAATAGTTCTCAATTTTCCAGTTGTAGGTGTTGATGTATCGCCAACTGGCAAAGCATATTGGAAGTATCTCAAGTGCGAAGACAATCTTTACGGTAAGATGTACCAGTGCCAATGTTCTTGGATATCCCTCTAATCCTACTAATTCAGAACAATAGATATGATGGAAGATAAACGTATTGATCTCTGTCTTATCCATCAGGCCGTAAAGTGTTCCAGCACTGATACCACATAAAGCTGCTGGTAGGAGATAACATAGTTGCCGCTTGCGGTTAGGGCTTTTAAGCACCAGTTCCTCGATATAGATTAAGAATAGCGGGAAAACAGCGGGGTTGCAGAAACAATAGAGTGTGTCTGTTATAGGGATGACTGAAATGATACGATTGAAGAAAGTGAGGTGCCCCATATATAATAAGGTAGCAGCCAACATGAAAATGAGTAGCAGAAAACGCGCTCTGTCCCATCTGTTGCATATGCTGAGGCCCAGTAATACCGATAGGGTGCCACAGATATACATTGGTGCGGAGGTGATAATTGTGTTGAGCATTGGGTTGCAAAGGTAGCAAATTTTGTGGAAACTCTATGCAATCTTGATTGTTTTTTTGGTTTGGTATCGTCAAAATGCTACTTTTTGTCTATCAAAACAGAAAAACAGGGCGCATCTGTAATCTGATGCGCCCTGTTTTCTTGTATAATGAGGTCTGCGACCTTACTTTTTGGCAGGTTCGGGTATCTCTACTTCTTCTTTGATGGTGCGGCCCAGTGTCAGGTAGGCAACTGGTGCTGCGATGAAGATAGAAGACAATGTTCCGAATACAACACCCAGAATCATTGCGAACGAGAACGAACGGATGCTGTCACCACCAAGGATGAAGATAGCCAGCAACACGATCAAAGTCGTTACAGAGGTGTTGATGGTACGAGCCAATGTCTGGTTCAGTGAGTCGTTGAACAGCTGCTGGCGATCACGCTTGCCATAGAGACCGATGTTCTCACGGATACGGTCGAATACCACCACCTTATCGTTGATAGAATAACCGATCACAGTCAGGATGGCACCGATGAAGGTCTGGTCGATCTCAAGTGACATAGGAACGATACCCCACAGTGCAGAGTACATGCCGATTACAAATAGAGCATCGAGCGTCAGAGCGATAGTTGCACCTGTAGAGAAGGCTACGTTGCGGAAACGGAGCAGGATGTACAGGAAGATGGCAATCAAGGCAATCACAACAGAGATGATAGCACCATAGGTGATGTCCTTAGCCACTGACGGACCAACCTTTGCTGAAGAAATGATAGATCCACCCTGACGGATATCCGGGTTCTTGAAGGCCTCTACATTCTCTTGGCTTACCAGACCAGCCTTCTTCAGGGTGTTGAAGAGGATAGTCTCTGCCTGATCGTCAACATCTGGATTGTTTGACTCGATATCCCAGTTGGTAGAGATACGAACGGTCTTACCGTCGGTACCCAGGGCAATAACGCTGGTGTTAGCCTCTTTACCCTGATTCTCGCCCATGGTGTTGATGAAGGCGCCTGTCAGAGCCAGACGGACATCCTCAACGTGAGTCTCCTTGTCGAGTGTCACCACATAGTTACGACCACCAGTGAAATCGATGCTCTGGCTCAGACCACGAACGGCAAATGAACCGCAGAACAAGATGGCAGCGATACCCCAGAAGGTAAATGTCTTCTTGTACATGCCCATGAAGTTGTAATGGGCGTTCTGCATCAGGTTCTTTGAATAGCCAGTCACGAAAGTGAGGTTGGTCCACTTGTCCTTGTTCAGCATGTGATCATAGACAACGCGTGTCATGAATACAGCCGTGAAGAAGGAAACGAGGATACCGATGATCCAGGTTGTTGCGAAGCCCTTCACAGGACCTGTACCGAAATAGAGCAGGATGATACCTGTGATGAGTGATGTGAAGTTAGAGTCGAAGATAGCGCTGAAAGCGTTAGAGTAACCCTTATTGAGGCTTTCCTTTACGCTGAGTCCCTTCTTCAGCTCCTCCTTGATACGCTCATAGATCAGCACGTTGGCATCCACAGCCGTACCGAGGGTCAGCACGATACCAGCGATACCAGGCATTGTCAGAGCAGCCTGGAAAGAGGTCAGGATACCGAGGGTGAAGAACAGGTTGAAAAGCAGGGCGATATCAGAAAGGATACCGGGGATAAAGCCGTAAAGCATAATCATGTAGATCATCAGCAGCACGAAGGCTACGACGAACGAGATGATACCCTGCTGGATAGACTGTGCACCGAGTGACGGACCAACCACCTCTTCCTGCACGATACGGGTAGGAGCTGGCATCTTACCAGAGTTCAGTGTGTTTGCAAGGTCCTTGGTGTCCTCAATAGTGAAGTTACCAGTGATCTGAGAGTTACCACCGTCAATCTGTGTAAGAATACGTGGAGCAGTATAAACAGCGTCGTCGAGCACGATAGCTACGGCCTTACCAATGTTTTGCTTGGTAATCTGGCTCCAGCGACGAGCACCGTCAGAATTCATCTGCATAGATACGCAAGGACGTCCAGAGTTGGGTTCGAAATCATCCTTTGAACTGGTGATGACATCACCTTCCAGTGGAGCACGGCCACTGGGCTCAGTGATTTTCAGAGCATAGAGCTCAAAGATGTCACCCTTCGTGTTCTGGCCACCGAAATCCTCAGGCTTAGCACCCCATCGGAGCTTCAGCTCAGCAGGCAGGATCTGATTTGCCAGTTCAGAGTAGATAATCTTATTGATCTCAGCGGTATCACGAGCATTGGCATATCCCACAACGGCAAGTGTATTGCCCTGTGTAGGCTGGAAGATGGCGAACAGAGGGTTCTGTTTCTTTGCCAGCTCAGCAGCCTTGTTGTCGGCAGCCTTATTGTCTTTCTTTGCAAGCTTGGCAGCCAAATCGCCCGTTGTAGCCTTAGCGGTGTCAGCTGCAGCCTCTGCATTCTCAGCAACAGCAGTCGTATCCTCTTCCACAGCCTGTCCGCCTGTAGCAGCATAGCGCTGGTTCAACTGAGCGAGCAGGGGAGTGATCTCCTGACTGTTATAAGTCTCCCAGAACTCAAGGTTTGCGCTTCCCTGAAGCAGTTTACGTACGCGCTCAGGCTCTTTGATACCAGGCATCTCAACCATGATACGGCCACTCTGGCCTTCGAGCTTCTGGATATTCGGCTGTACAACACCGAACTTGTCGATACGGTTGCGAACTACGTTGAAAGAGTTGTCAACGGCACTCTGTACCTCAGCGCGGATGGCAGCCTCTACCTCTGAGTCAGAGCTCTGAGTGCTTACCTTGCCCTTCATCTGCTGAGTAGCAAAGATGGCAGCGAGAGGACGGCCGTTGCCTTCCTGTTTCCAATACTTGATGAACAGAGATACGAAGTCTGCCTGACTTGTCTCTTCTTCCTTCTTGGCAAGTTCCATCGCCTTCTTGTAAGCGGCATCGGTCTTGTGGTCAGCAAGTACGTCAACAACGTCGGGCACTGACACCTCCAAGATAACGTTCATACCGCCTTTCAGGTCAAGACCCAGGCCAATCTCCATCTCACGGCACTGCTTCAGTGAGTAGATGCCCATATACACCTTCTCATTGTTGATTGAGTCGAGGTACTCCGCACCAGCCTGTTCACCCATAGCAGCAGCCTTACTTTCGTAATGGCGTGTCACGAATGAGAAGGAAAGGTAGAAGCAGCACACGAGAATCAGAAGCACTGCGATAAATTTTACGATTCCTTTGTTTTGCATTTTAATTTTTGATGTTATTTATTATTATTTTATTCTGTTCGCGTACATTTTAGCGTGCAAATATAGACATTTTTTTAGACAAGGAAAAATTTATGGGCGATTTTCGTACATTTTTTAAGGATTATGGGCATATTTTAGCCTGCAAATGATAGGATAATGGTCACTTGCATCCATTTTGCTGTCTACTTCGCAATTATATGGCACGAAATGGTCAGAACACAAAATGTGGTCTATACGAAAGAAAAAGCCTTTCTGATTATATGACAAACCGACTCCTTTGCCTGTTTCTACGAAGCAGTCTTTCAGTCCTTTAGCAATCGTGTGGCGCGAGTATGAGATGGGATTATCGTTGAAGTCGCCACATACAATCATTGGGTATTGGCGATGGGCCTCAATATAGGCATGAACGGCATCAGCGCCAGCTGCTCGTATCGCAGAGGCTTTGCCAAGCTTCTCCAATAATAACATCGACTCTTCCTTGGCATCGTTACGTTCCATCTTGCCCTTAATCATCTCTTTGTACCGGCTTCTGTCTTCTGTCGATAAGTGGGTGGTTTCCAGATGGTTGTTTATCACGAGGACCGTGTCGTTATCTACTTTGAGATAATAGGCCACAGAACCATTGGCATTTGATGGGTAGTAGATCCGCTCTCGCTTCAATATAGGGTATTTGGAGTGGATGCCTGCACAATTGGGATTGCCGTTTTTGGTAAAGTAAATCGTGTCGTTATAGGGATAGATCTTGCTATATCTATGAAAGACGAACCTGCGCCACGTGTCCACATCTTCCTGTAGGCATACGATGTCTGCGTCTTGGCGCTTCAGATAGTTGTAAACGGTGTCGAATCCCTGTTCATACTTGAAGTTGCCTCCATATTGGCAGACGTTGTAGGATATCACCTTGATAGTGCCATCCGGAACCTCCTGCTCACTATGTATCGGCATATAGATGGTGAGCGGATAATATACCAGTGCATAACCGATGATAGGAATCCATACTTTCTTCCATTTAAACGTAAGCCAAAAGAAGATAAACAGCAGATTGGCAATCAGGAAGAATGGGAAAAGCATCCCCAGATTCGACAGCATCGGGTGGGAAATAGGGTTGATACGGTCCGCATAACCCGATGCCAGCATAAGCAGTACAGTTGCTACATTGGCGCCTGCAACAACGTTCACCGTGAATGTTTTGAGTTGTTTGATCATCGCTGGTTGCTGGCGTCAAAGAGTTTCTGTTTTTCTTCTTTAGTCAGGCTATCGTAACCACTCTTGCGGATCTTGTCGAGGATAGCGTCAATCTCTTCCTGATTCTGCTTTTTACGAGCATTGAATTCCATATCGTCAGCTTTCGAGCCACCTCGTTCCGCATGCATATTCGAATGGTCGTGAGACTTGCTTTGTTGCTGGCGCTGCTCGAAGTTGCGTTTTAGGTTCTCAAAGAACTGTTGTCCCCTCCCTCGGTCGTATCCGGAGTCGGGATGTCTGTTCCAGTATCGTATCATCAAATAGCCGAAGAGCATACCGCCAAGATGGGCAGTATGGGCTACGCCGTCGCCGGAAGAGCCGAGGGCAGAGAAGAATTCGATGGCTACATAACCTAATACGAACCACTTCGCTTTAATCGGAAAGGGGAACGGTATGATAAACAGACGCTCGTTTGGAAATGTCATTCCAAATGCGAGGATAACAGCATAGACGGCTCCAGAAGCACCGATGGTAGTCCAGGCATTGAGGGCAGAGGCGTATTGCGCGCCATATTCTATTACCATCCCCAATGTGGCCTGCGGAACTTGTTCAATAATAGTCATATAGAACGATCCCAGCTGGGCTATTTCTTGCAGGATTCCAGCACCGATACCGCACGTAATGTAATAAAAAAGGAATTTCTTCGGTCCCCATACATTTTCAATGACACAGCCAAACATCCATAAACCAAACATATTACTAAGTATATGCATGAAGCCGGCATGCAGGAAAAGGTAGGATACGAGCTGGTAATAATGGAAATTGCTGGCCATGAAGAAATGAAGGCCACCAATGTCAGCTAAATCTATACCGCGCAACAGGAATACTTGCGTGGCGATGAATGCGATCAAGTTTATGATCAGCAGATTCTTTGTAACGGTAGGTATGCGGAACATCATGTCGTTTACTGTTTAATGATTCTGTTGTCTCTTTTCTTTTTCTTCTTTTGAAATTTGCTGCAAAATTACGAAAAATATCTCTTTTTTGTGTTGAAAACCCCTCAAATACAACTATTTTTTATGAAAAAATGAATTTTTTCTGATTTTTTGTTGCTTTTATAAATACTTTCTACTATATTTGCCAAAAAATTCGACTAAACCACTTTAAATTACTATTAATAATTCATTAAATTTATCAAGATTATGAACAAAACAGAATTGGTAGAGAAGATTGCAGCAGGTGCTGGCATCTCAAAGGTTGACGCAAAGAAGGCTCTTGATGCTACTGTAGCAGCTATTAAGGACGCTCTTGTTGCTGGTGACAAGGTTGCTCTTGTTGGCTTTGGTACATTCAGTGTAAACGAGCGCCCAGCTCGTGAGGGTATCAATCCTCTGACAAAGCAGAAGATCAGTATTGCTGCTAAGAAGGTTGCTAAGTTTAAGCCAGGTGCTGAGCTCGCTGATGCTCTCTAAATCCATTTTGTAATAAAAAAGCAAAGCCGGAGCTTCTTGTTGGAGCTCCGGCCTTTTCTTATGTATTCTTTCTTACTTAGGCTGCTTGCCGATGTAGGCGAGGATACCGCCGTCAACATAGAGGATATGTCCGTTTACTGCGTCAGAAGCATGTGATGCGAGGAACACAGCGGGACCGCCCAGCTCTGAAGGATCAAGCCAGCGTCCTGCAGGTGTCTTGGCGCAGATGAAGCTGTCGAATGGGTGACGGCTGCCATCTGGCTGACGCTCACGGAGAGGAGCTGTCTGTGGCGTAGCAATGTAGCCCGGGCCAATACCGTTACACTGGATGTTGTACTCACCATACTCTGAGCAGATGTTACGTGTCAGCATCTTCAGACCACCCTTGGCAGCTGCGTATGCAGAAACGGTCTCGCGGCCCAGCTCAGACATCATAGAGCAGATGTTGATGATCTTACCTTCCTTACGCTCCATCATCTCGGGGATAACAGCTGAAGAGCAGATGAACGGACCTACAAGGTCGATGTCGATGACCTGTTGGAACTCTGCGCGCTTCATTTCGTGCATAGGGATACGCTTGATAATACCGGCGTTGTTTACCAGGATGTCGATGTTACCTACCTCTGCGTGGATCTTCTCCACGAGTGCCTTCACGGCGTTCTCGTCAGTCACGTCGCAAACATAACCCTTTACGTTTTCGATGCCTGCTTCCTTGTAGTT
>JAEEGK010013433.1_pt1 | contig 18447 bp, 16 predicted proteins | sample 8958771 | NCBI WGS metagenome assembly JAEEGK01 (sample SAMN16246547, study PRJNA631951) | gut metagenome | biome: gut microbiome; feature: rumen; material: SC-attached | host: Bos | place: Iran: Karaj | collected 2018-10
CCAGAATATCCTAGCATCGTGAATATTAACTCAGTAGTGCCGGTTTTACTAAAAGTAATCGCATATGTTGTATAAACGAAATTACCACCGCGGTCAATAGCCTCTAACTGACTATAAAAATCTGCTTTATAAGATAGAGTGTAGAAATTTGCATCATGGTATTCATTGAATCTTTCATTAAAATCTCCAACGAGGTCGGCATGGACCATAAGATTGTATGAAGTATCTTTAGATACTGTGAAAGCCCATTTGTCGTTGACACGTGTTCTTGTTTTTTGAACCGCAGAGTCTGTCATATATGGATCAATGTTATAAACTTTTAAATCATAATTTGCCCATTCAAGAGTCGTTTCTTGATTGTAGTTCTTTAAGAAACGACCATACTTCAAAGGATAAATGGAAACATTTTTCTTTTTATCATATTGCTCAACAATTAATTCTTTTTCTTCATTAACTTTGAGTTCGTAAGAATCAAATGACGCTTCACTATAGTTCTCGTTAGCTTCGTAAATAATGCTTTTCTTTTTAAGACTATAAATAACGACACGTTTTTTGATGTCACTAGAACCACTTAGTTGTAGATTGACACAAACATCAAGTGAACTGTCACAGTCAATGTCACTGACAAAGGCGTTTACTAATGCAAATTTATTGAGATTCATTTCATAATCATCAAACTTTAAATAACGGTCGTTATTCTCACGGTCGATTTTATAAGTGAGTTTATGATCTTTTAATTGTTCTACTGTGATTTCAATCTCTTCGTTTTCATGTGAGAAAGAAGTCTTTTGTTCGACTGTATAAACCAATTCTCCTTTAGAGTATTTACCATCAAATCCAGTAGATGAAGATGGATTAAGGGATGAACCATTTGAAGATGGGTTACCTGCGCAGCCTGTTAAAAGCAAGACAACAAGTGATAAAAAATAAGATTTATTCATACTTTAATTATATCTCCGTTTATAACGTTTTTATAGTCAAAAACAATTATTGCGCATTAGTCTTTTGAAACAAAGCACTGATTTACTGATTTGTTTGTTTCTCTTTTCTTTAGAAAATAAAGTGCTATCATACTTGGTATTATGAAAGTCAAATTAATCAAACTCACAAAAGAATACGAAAAACAACTCGGTGAAATGATTGATGAATGGAAATTAGATCAAGAAATCAATCACACTGATGGCTCACCTTGGGTAATTTTTAAAAACGATTATCGTGATTTTGATTATTATCTAGAACATTTAGAAACTAAAGATACTTCACAAGGCTTTGTTCCTGATTCTGTTTTCTTCATATTAGACGAAGAAAGAAATAGATTATTAGGCGCTGTTAACATCCGCCATTATTTAAATGAACACTTACTTAACTATGGTGGCCATATCGGTGATGGGGTTAGACCTAGTGAAAGAAGAAAAGGCTACGCTACTGAGATGATTAGATTAGCCTTAATTGAATGTAAGAAACTTGGTATTGATAGAGTTTTAATGTGCTGTAACTCTGATAACATCGGTTCAAAGAAATCCATCATTAAAAATGGTGGTGTCTTAGAAAACATCGTTATGGAAGATGGTAAACCAATGGAAAGATATTGGATTGATATAAAGTAATATGACTTGGCAAATATTATTAGCAATCTTCTTTTTAGGCTTAGGTTTAGCAATGGATGCTTTTTCTGTGGCCTTAACTGATGGCTTAACATATACCGATATTAACAAAAAGAAATCATTTTTTATTGCGGGAACCTTTGGTTTCATGCAAGCTTTAATGCCTTTAATCGGCTTCTGGCTTGTTGAAATTATTGAAAGAATAGCAGGAGATCTCGCTGGTGAACAAGCGGGTCAAATCGCCTCAATCGTCGTGAAATGGGTTGCCTTTGGTTTATTGCTCCTTATCGGTGTTAAAATGCTCGTTGAATCCATTATTGAATTAAGAAAACAACCAGAAGAAAAGACTTCAAAGAAGTTCTCTATTAAAGAAGTCATCTTTTATGGCTTTGTGACCGCGGTTGATGCTTTAGCCGCTGGTGTGACATTACACGCAGGCTTATCAAATACCGCGACTGTTTGGTTACATGTCTCTATTATTCTAATAGTGACATTCATTATGTCTTTAATCGGTTTGTTCTTAGGTAAACAAATCTTAAAGTTGTTAAAAGGCCGATACGAAATATCAGGCATTATTGGTGGTGTAATTTTGATTATTCTTGCGGTTGTAGTGGTTCTCTTTTAATAGAATCATCAAGTTTTCTTAAATCTTTAGGAAGAGTAATAATTATCGCAATTACGTTACATATAGTGGCTATTACCCAAGTAATTGGGAATAAAGCATAGAGCCAGAAGACTGTATGGAACATTTCAACGTTGTTAAAAACAGTTAATATCAACAATATTCTTAATCCAGTGCAGCACACGAGTGTGGTAATCATTGGGTAAGTTGATCTTTTCATACCACGTAATACCGCAGCGGTAAAAGCCATTGTAAAGTCAAAGAAATATAGATACGCCATTAAGGAGAGTCTAGTATAACCAGCGTCAATAGATTCTTGATTGTCAACGAACAAAGATAGAAGTGGCTTATGCAATAACAAGGTCACAATAGCGATAATCAAACAAAATATTGCGCCCCAAGTTAAACCAAAGAGAATGCTCTTCTTGATATTCTCTTTTTTCTTTGCCCCGATATTGGCAGCGATATAAGTCATAGTGGATACCGCAATCGCGTCACAAACCGCAAAGAAGTAGCCTTCAATATTACCAGAAGCAGTGGCCCCGTTTTCTAAATTAACGTTACCTGGGTCAATCGTATATAACGATGATTGAATAAAGACGTTTGGTAAAGAGAAGAAGAAACCTTGTAGACCCGCTGGTAAACCAATCTTGAGTACTTCTAAAAGTACTGGTCCATCGATTTTAAAAAACTTTGCTTTTAAACTTACATAGTTACGTTTGCCTTTAATTAAAACAAAGACACAAATAATCGCAGAAACTGCTTCAGCAATAATCGTAGCTAAAGCCACACCTGCAACACCCATATGCATTGGGAAAACAAATAAGCAGTCAAATCCAACGTTAATAATTCCCGCTATTAATAACGCTAAGAAAGGCGAAACAGAATCACCTTGCGCTCTTAATAACTGCGCTGAATAGTTATAAACCATTAAGAATGGTAGGCCACAGAAATAAATCTTTAAATATAAAGCGGCTTTAGCAAAATAGTGGGCTTCTGTACCCATTAATTCTAATAGGTTATCACTAATAAAGAAGCCTAAAACACCAACAAAGAAACCGGATATTAAAGCAAAAACAAGCGAGGTATGTAGTACTTTGCTCGCTTTTTTATGATCACCAGCACCCTTAGCTTCAGATAAAACAACGTTCGCACCAAGTGAGACACCAGTAAACACAACGATAATCAAATTGATAAGCGCAGTGTTAGAAGCAATCGCCCCCATTGATTCCGCTGAATCACCATAGTGGACAGTTGTTAAATCAATCGTAGTGTACAACAACTGCATCATCGTTGTAAGCATCGCTGGAATAGCAAAAAGAATAATCTTAAGGAAGATGTTTCCTGTTGTCATATCACGCGGCTTAAAGATGTGTGCAATTTTCTTTAGCATGGCAAAAATTATATGCTTAATATTTATTTAAGCAAGCAATTTGCATTATTAAAAAAGAGAACTTTATAATTCTCTTTCCTATTTGAATATTTGATCTAGCGATTTCTTTCTATCAGTTAACCATTTTGTTAAATAATCAACAGCGTCTTGATGACTCTTAAATGTTCTAGCGATATCAGGAGTGTATTTAGGAGTAATCTTTCCTAAGTTATCCCATTTTTGATAATTCTTAACGTAGTCATTTTTAAAAGCACTAGCGAAGTAATTAGCCTGCGCAATCGCACCTTCTAAGATTTGTGAATTTTTAAAGACACTGTAGTATTTCTTAAACATACTCTTAAAGAAGTCAGTTCTTGAGAGCATAAAGAACCATGGGTTGAAGTTACCTTGATTCTTAGAACAGTATTCACCAGAACTACCATAGCATTCACTAGTGTTAACGTTGCCGCTGCTCCAGTCAAAATCCCAAGGCGCACCAAAGGTGAGACGTTTAAATTTACTAGTGGTGGAGAAATCCACAAACATATAGAAACTGCCAAAACCAACATCGACATCTTTCATATATTCATGTAAGAGATACATCTTAAAAACTGATTCTAAATCGATAAATGAATTAAGTGTTTCAAACTGGGTAGTGTATGGGCTAGCTTTTAGTTCGTTATTTTCATCTAAGACAAATAAGCCATCACCATGTACCGCTTTATAGAAAGCATAATACACATTAGTGAGATATTTCTTAACAAAGTTAACTTGCTCTTGAGCAAAGACATCTGTTTTAACTGCGTAGTCTTTACGATAGAGAGAAGCACCATCAAGTTTATCAGGTTGCTCACCGCCGCCTCCCCAGCCACCGCCAGGCATACCAGGGAACATACTCCAGTCAGTACCTTTACCAACAGAGAAGTAATAATCTTCTTCGGAAGCACGGCTATCTAATTCGATTAAATAACCAACATCAGTGCCAGTATAACCATCTTTCGCTTCATTAATTTTAATGCGGTTAGAATTAGCTTGTTGTTGTTCCGCTAAAACGTAGACACCGTTATAACTACCATTAAGGTAGACATTAACGGGCATATAGTCAGAACTATAGTTATTTGAATAATTGAATAATGAATTACCTAAATAGAAAGCAGTGGAATTTCTGACCATTGATTGATCAGCATATTCCGCTAATAAGACCCAGCTCTTTGCTCTAGCGCCATGATTTAAACCAAATAAATTGTTTTTACTAGTAAATTTGATACGATATGGCTTCTTATCATAAGTCATCGTGCCATTACCGCGGCATCTAATTTCACCAGGCACATTGTTTTTAATATATGCTTGGTCACAGTTATCCGTGGATAAAGTCATAGAAACATACGTTTCTTTTGATTCAACTGGCACGTTATTAGTGTCAATTCTAATATTAGGCATACCAGTATTTTCAATGATATGGATTTTAGCCTTCTTTACATCAATTAATTGATGCTTTTCATCATAGACTTTCGCTGTAGCTTCTTTTTCACCAATTTCTTTTAAGGAATTGTTTTCATATTCCACAGTGCAACCAAAAGGAATCATTCCTCTGATTGTTAATTGATGTTCGTTACCATCATACATATATGTCTGATCCACAAACTCATATTCGTTTAAATCGTAATTAGCATTTTCATATTTTTCTTGTCCACACTTAGAACAAACATATTTAGCGCCTTTACTTTGAATAATTGTCGGAGCGTCACTAACGTCCCCATCAAAAACAAAATCATGTTCACAAATACTAGATGTAGAACTATTAGAAGAAGAGCTTGGTGTAGAGGAAGCACTATTAAAGGATGAATTTGAAGCACTAGGATTTACTTCACATCCACTAATCATTCCTATTAACGCTAAAAGCATGACGCTCTTCTTAATTAATGGTTTCATAAAATCTTTAGATATTTACTATTATAAATATAAACTAGAAAACCTTAAATAAAACAAAAAAGAGGTTCATACCCGAACCCCTATATAAACAATTTGGTAGCTGGAGGCGGATTCGAACCGTCGACCGACCGGGTATGAACCGATTGCTCTAGCCAGCTGAGCTATCCAGCCAAATCGCTTGTAACACAAGCAAGAAGTAATTATATAGAAAAGAGTTTCACATAGCAAGTTAAGAATTGAATATTTTTAACAATTGTTGAGTTATAAACTGCCAAACCAGTAAAATATAATTCCAAGCACCTAATTATTTAGTTATTAGTGCTTTTTATCGAATTCTCTAAGAAGACCCATATCTTCTATAAGTAGGGGAAGATTTGAGTGTAGTTATATGCCGCGTTGATTAATTTCTGATTAAAAAGTATCGATAGAGTCTTGTTTTTATATCAATAAATTGATATACTAGTAGTAGGAAATAGGATATGGGGGATGGAAATGCATTTAGCATTTATTTCCCTTTTCTTATATTTCGAAAGGATAAGTATGATTAAGACAGTTAAAAGATCCTATCGTTTTAGAATCTATCCTAACCCTTCTCAAAAAGAATTAATTGAGAAAACTTTAGGGTGTTCTCGTCAAGTCTACAACGACTTTCTTTCTATGTGCATTGAATCTTATGAAGCCGATAATAATAGAACGATTAATAAGTATGAATTAATCAAACTTCTTCCAGAGTATAAAAAGACATTCCCATATTTAAAAGAAGTTGATTCGATTGCATTACAGCAGACAGTTATCCATCTTTTTGATGCCTATATGAATTTCTTTAGACATAATGCTGCATTCCCAAAATTTAAAAAGAAAAAGAATGATCATGGTTATATGACCATGAATATAAATAACTCTATCCGCCTTATTGAGGATGATATCCAAATCCCAAAATTAGGAAGAATAAAAGTTAAACTTCATCGTCATCTACCAGAATCATTTAAATTCACCATGGTCAGTGTTTCTCGTTTGGGTAGACATTACTACGTTTCTTTATTAGGAGAAGAAGAATATTTTGACTATGGAGAATATATTAAAGAGAAACTTGATCCAAGCAATTCCATTGGATTAGATTTTTCTTTGTCTCATCTCTTCGTTGATAGTAATGGTAATCACTTAGATATGCCGACTTATTATCAAGATTCTTTGACTAAGCTTGCTAAAGAACAAAGAAAACTCTCTCATATGAAGAGGGATTCTTCACATTACAAGAAGCAGTTGCTAAGAGTTAGGAATCTTCACGAGCACATTGCTAATCAAAGAAAAGATTTCCTTCATAAGGTTTCTAGAAAATTTGCTAACACTTATGATTATGTTTTTGTGGAGAACCTTGATTTGCAAGAGATGAGCAAGAGAAAAGAGGATTCAAAGTTTGGAATAACTATTCTTGATTTGGGATATAACACTTTTCTTAACTATTTAAAGTACAAGCTAGAATGGCTTAATAAGAAACTTGTCAAAGTTGATAGATATTTTCCTAGTAGTCAGCTTTGTTCTTCTTGTGGTTATCGTAAATCTGATTTAATGCTTCATCAAAGAAAATGGGCCTGTCCAGAATGTGGGACTAAGCACAATCGTGACTTAAATGCTGCTATAAACGTTAAAAAAGAAGGAATTAGACTAATTCTCAGTCATTCTAATTGAAATTAATAATATACAAGTTGGATAACTTGTTGTAAAAGTATAAAATATCCTTAACCGAGGGACTCTCGGGGATAGCCCATTGATACTGAATTCATTAGAGTTCTTGAGTGGGAAGCCCCCATCTTCCATAAGTGGGGGAGGAGGTCACTTAATAAAGTTTAGAATGTAGAAAGAGCCAATAATTATGCCAAATTGTCGTAACTGTGGGGCACGTTTATCCAAATTTGACACAGATCTCTGCCCCGTCTGTGGAATCAAAAATCCTTTACAAGGCACAAGTAGTGAAACCGTCGAAATCACTTCTCAAATAGATTTAAGTGAAATGAAAGAAGGACAAAAAGTCCTTAGACGTCGTAAAAAATTCATTGCCTATTTCTTTACCCTTGGTTTTACAGGCTTACCATTTTTCTACATTAAGAAATATATTTTAGGTTTAATTTGGCTTATTTGTAACCTTGCCGTTATCGGTGGTTTATTCGCTGTATTTTATTTCGCCGCTAAAGCGCATATCGCTGTAGCAATTATTGTTCCTATTTTAATTGTCTACGCTATTAATTCCGTTGTAGCGACTATCTATAATTTCTTACCTGATATTAAAGATGGTGAAGGAGAGTTCATTGTTTAATGCAACGTTACTTTGCTTCTTTATTAGATGCGGAACATATTCAGTTAACTAAAGATGATGAACATCACCTTTTACATGTTATGCGCATGAAGAAGGATGATGAAATCGAAGCCGTTGCTAACGACAAATTATATCTATGTAAAATCAAGAGTGTGAATCCTCTTGATATTTATATTGTTCACGAACTTAAAAGTGATGTTGAATTACCCGTTGATGTCACTTTATTATTCGCGCTCACCAAAGGTGATAAAATCGATTTAGTGGTGCAAAAGGCCACTGAATTAGGCGTGAAGAATATCGCTTTAATCCAAAGTGAAAGAACAGTGGTGAAATACGATAACAAAGATATCGATAAGAAGATTCAACGCTTCCAAAAGATTATGAAAGAAGCTAGTGAACAATCTCATCGATTAGTGGTTCCAAATCTCATTGGAATCTATAATTTAAAGCAACTTCCTAAAGAAGCCTTTAGTGATCTTAACTATATCGCTTATGAAAAAGAAGCAGGAGACACTAAAGAGGCTTTCGCGGATGTCACAAAGAATAAATCCATCTCCATCCTTGTGGGACCAGAAGGTGGTTTTTCAGAAGAAGAAGTTAATAACCTTGTAGAACAAGGTTTCATAAGAACATCATTAGGTAAGCGCATCTTACGCGCGGAAACCGCGGCTATCTATGCCTTAAGTGTGTTAGGATATCTATTAGAGAAATGAAAAGATTATTAAGATACATCGCTAGCAAAGCTAAGAAAAGAACAGACTTCGAACAAAGTGAAGAATATCGCTTCTTTTTAGATAACCGTCATCACTTAACAAGAATCCCACGTTTTGTCAGTTTCTATGAACCAGGTGATGAACCATTTAATGTTATTAGAGCAAATGTCATTTTATATGGCTATCTTAATAAAGTAGTGATGGAAAATGAAACTGAAAACCTTAAAGGTTATATCAACACTAACAACAAGAATAACCACGCTAACTTTGTGAAATCGTTCCACGAAATCATTTCTGAACAACCATATTATCAAGAAGGACAAAAGAAGATTTATATCCCATTCTTCTCTCGCTCATTAAATCAAATCTACTTTGAAGAACCTGAGAAGTTATTAACCTCTCCTTACGATGGACTTAAAGATAAATTCCAAGATACAGTCGTTGATCCTTTTGATACGTATGGTAGTGAATTATATAACTCTCACTTCTCAAGACTTGTTAAAGTCAAACAAGAAGATAAAGAAACCGCATTTTTCCATTACGACACTAATACAATTTACTTTGTTAATGAACAAGGTAGATTAGATGGTACAGTAGTGTTGTTTGACCGTTATTTACGTCGTCCTTCCTATTCGCATATGCTAGAAAGAATTAGACCAGTCGTGGACGCTTATTTCAATTTTGATAGAGAAGGCTTTATTAACGCTTTATACGATAATGGCTTTATTTCCAGCCACTTATTGCACTTAATTAGATTCCACGATTGGGCCAAATTATGAAAACATTTTCCACATACAACTTAGGCTGTAAAGTTAACGCTTATGAATTAAGCGCTATTTCTTCATTACTCATTAAAGAAGGCTTTAAAGAAGATAATGAAAACCCAGATGTTGTTATCATCAATACTTGTTCAGTAACCGCGACTGCGGATCAAAAAAGCCGTCAACATATCCGTAAAATGCAAAAGCTATATCCAAACGCGATTATCGCGGTGATGGGTTGCTACGCGCAAGGAAACTATAAGTTTATCGAAGAAGAGATTAAACCTACAATTCTTTTAGGTACTTCTCATCGTAAAGATGTCGTGGAACTCATAAAGCAAGCTTTAAACGACCACGAATATAAAACATTAATTGAAGAAAACACCAGACAATTTGAATATGAAGAACTTGGCATCACTTCTTATAGTGAAAACGTTAGAGCGTTCCTCAAGATTCAAGATGGCTGTAACAATTTCTGCACATATTGTATCGTGCCTTATAGACGCGGTAAGATGCGCTCCAGAAATAAAGAAAACATCATTGAAGAAGCTAAATATCTTGTCAAACAAGGTTATCAAGAAATCGTTCTTTCTGGTATCCATGTTGGCGCCTATGGTCAAGACTTACAAGATTGCTCATTCTCTTCACTCGTAGAGGAACTCACAAATATTGAAGGATTAAAGAGTATCAGAATCTCCTCCATAGAGGAAAGTGAAATTGATGATAAATTAATCAAGTTAATCCAAACAAGGGATAACTTAGCTAAACACTTACACATCCCTCTCCAAGCGGGTTCTAATCATGTCTTAAAGATGATGAACCGTAAATACACACGTGAGCAATTCATGTCACGTATACAAGAGATCAAAAAGCTTGTTCCTAATGTGATGATCTCTGGTGATGTCATTGTGGGCTTCCCACAAGAGAGTGAAGAAGACTTCATGGAAACATATAATCTCTGTAAGGAGTGCTTTGATATGCTTCATGTCTTCCCATATAGTCAGCGCCCAGGCACAGTAGCCGCTCGTATGGAAGGACAAATCTCTCCTGAAGTTAAGAAGGATAGAAGTAAACGCTTATTAGAATTATCTAACGAGTTATATCATGCCTACGCTAGTAAGTTTATTGGTCAAGATGTCACTGTTTTAATTGAAAAATATGATGAAAAACAACAAGCATATGTTGGTCATACAAGTAATTATTTAGAGGTCAAGATTCCTTTGGAATCTAAAGTAGGGGAATATAAGACAATAAAACTACAAAAAGATATGATATAATCTAAATAAATTACAATAGTTTAGAAGATGTCTAAAAATCTATTGACTAAATAGTACTATTTATATATACTAATTCCCGTTGCTAAGGAGGAAGACACTATGGCCGTCCCACAAAGAAGAATTAGTAAAACAAGAAAAAGATTAAGAAGAACACATTTCAAGTTAAACGTTACAGGTTTAGTCACATGCCCACAATGTGGTGCGATGATCAAAGCTCACCATGTTTGCCCAAAATGTGGTTACTATGCTGGTAAAGCCGTTTTAGTTAATGGCAAACTCGTTAAAGAAGAAAAACCAGCCCCAGCTAAAAAGCCAGCCAAAAAAGCCGCTAAGAAAGCTGAAAAGTAATTATTCTTAACACTTTGTAAGATAAGTCCTTAACTGGACTTTTTCTTTTTGTGTTATAATAAAATGCTTGCAAAGGAGCAAATAGACAATGCAATACAATAAACTTATTGATCATACTTTATTAAAGCAAGATGCCCAACCAGAACAGATCGTTAAACTTTGTGATGAAGCAAAGCAATTCGACTTCATGTCAGTTTGTGTCAATCCTGCTTATGTCCCATTAGCCGCGAAATGCTTAGAAGATAGTGACGTTAAAGTCTGCACCGTTATCGGTTTCCCTCTTGGCATGAACTTAACCAAGACTAAAGTGGAAGAAGCAGTAACTTGTGTTAAACAAGGCGCTGATGAAGTTGATATGGTTATCAACGTTGGCATGTTAAAAGCCGGTAATGATGACTATGTCAGAGAAGAAATTAGAGAAATCAAACAAGCAGTCGGTCACAACATCATCTTAAAAGTTATTATCGAAACATGCTTATTAACTAACGATGAAATCGTTCGTGCTTGTAAAGCCGCTAAAGAAGCAGGCGCTGACTTTGTTAAAACAAGTACAGGCTTCTCAACTGGTGGTGCCACTGTTGAAGCAGTGAGACTCATGAGAGAAACAGTTGGCCCAGAAATGGGCGTCAAAGCCAGTGGTGGTGTTCGTACACACGAAGACTTAATTGCCATGGTTGAAGCGGGTGCTAACCGCATCGGCACATCCAGTGGTGCGAAAATTATTTAATAATAATACTTGCAATAGTTAGACTACTTTGCAATAATAGACACGTTGCGAAAAGCTTCAAGGAGGTGAATAGACATGCCAAAGACTTCAGTTCGTGAAAACGAAACATTAGATGATGCTCTTCGTAGATTCAAAAGACAAGTTAATAAAGCTGGCACTATCCAAGAAGCCCGTAAGAGAGAATTTTTCTTAAAGAAATCTCTTAAGAGAAAAGTGAAAAGCGAAAACGCTCGTCGCAAAAATCGCAAGTAATTAATTGCTCGAAGGTTCTTAAGGACTGACGAGCACTGATCGCGGAGTAGAGCAGTGGTAGCTCGTCAGGCCCATAACCTGGAGGTCGCAGTGTTCAAATCCTGCCTCCGCAACCAAACGAAAACAATAGACCCTATAAGGGTCTTTTTTCGTGGTTGGAGGTGGATAACTGCGAGCATCCAGGTTATTAGCTTCAATTCCTTTCCCCGCAACCAGATGTAAACTACAGTATTGATACGATGTCAGGACTGTTTTTTTGTGTTCCTCTTTTCCCTTTTAAGCCCATCAATGAACGGACAAAAGATACGATTAAGGCAACGGTAATAATTGTTAAAACACCTAGCCATAAAATAAGCCAAAGTAAACCCGCTAAATCATTGTTAGGAATATATTTAAAGAAATAAGATAACCCCGCTAAAAAAGAGAATAATGAAGTAATTAATGATTGATCTACTGTGACATCTAAATAAGCATTATCAATCGTTTTCGCGGTTTTTCTATGAATCACACTCAAAACGAAGTTTAGTATTGAAAAAGGAAACATAAAGCCGACGAAAAACCAGGCTGGAATATTGGATGAAGCTCTAAGCACTGATAGCAATATAGATGAAATAGATAACAAATTTCCTGCCGCTATAAAGAAGAGGGAATTAAATAACAATATGCCGTGTTTTTTCTTTGATAATAATAGGGGATTAGTCTCTTTCTTTTCTAAGCTTTTATTCCATAAAAACGTGATAAGTCTTGCGGTAAATATGATTGAATAAAACATTCCTAAATAAAAGAAGAACTGATTTTTACTGATGTGAATAAAAGACACTATCATAGCAATAAAACAAAATAGTTCACTAATCATAAAGCCAAGTTCATATTTGATAAAAAAACTAGAAACAGCATTAATCTTTTCTTTAAATGATAATGTTTTCAAAGAATAAGCAGTCACAAGATACGCTAAAGCAAAATAAGCTACCGCAAAAGTTGATAATGCGTTAACGGTAATTAGAATAAACAAATATATTAAGGCTGTAGAATCAGTGGCTAGATTCTTTAAGATTGCTACAGTTAAAAGATTAATAACGTATAACAAAGAACATAGCCCGTTATAAAATTTAGCATAGCTAATAACATCTTTTTTCTTTTTATAATCAAGATAATAATAGACAATGATTCCTATTTTTAAGAGGACATAAATAGAAGTGATAACAATTAATAATAAAGAATATTTCGCTTCCCCATTTAATACTACAGAAATTAATAAAACGACCATTGCAAGTGGCGAATTAATGAACTGAATCAATGAGGCTAGTTTGAATGTTTTATTAAATAACGCTAAAGAATAAATAACTGTTTCTATTAAAAATAATAAAGAGACCAATAAAAACAATCGGCCTCCAATGATACTTTGATAAATCGTGGTTCCGAGTAATAAAACCGACAATCCAAGTTCGACATATTTACAAATATTTTTAAACATAGGTGTTTTTATTTATACAAAACAAAAAGGGATAAGAAAATAACCGAAGGGATAAAAACAAGCACTGATAGTACTAAACCAGTAACACTAACACTCTTTTTTGTCCAACCAACGATACCGATTATTCCACAGATTATTCCTAATACAGAAGTAACGACAATATAAAAGAGGGTATACATCATTATCATTCCTGCGGTTTCACTAGGAAGATTGCTTGTCACAAGCCCCATAACGAAAAACATCAATACATTAACTAATGAAATGATTCCTAGAATAAGGGAAATAATACCAAAAACCATTCCCCATTTTTTATATGTTTTCATTTATTTATAACCCCTTTTGAATACCATCAATTTTCTATATTCTATCACAACCTCTAATCATTGATTTCCTATATTTCAAATATATGTCATTTATTTTCTATAAATGTTGATTTAATGAGACTTTTCTTGTTTTAATAAGGAATATGAAAATTAAACATTTATTACTAATATGCACAAGTGCGCTTCTTGTTATGGGTTGCACCCCAAAACAAAACTCTAATAAACCAGATGATAGTGAACAAAATCAACCTGGTGGAGGAGAACAAGGCGGCGGTGGCGATCAAGGCGGCGGAGGCCAAGGTGGCGGAGGCGGCGACCAAGGTGGTGGCGGTAGCCAAGACCCTGTTAAAGTTGTTGTTCCAGAACACACATTAAGCGACAATAATCCTCCATTTGATATTAATACTCCTGGTGAACAAGTATCAGAAAGCACATGGAATTCTTTTAAGAATGGTGGCGCAAGTAAATTTAATAACCATTTCAATTATTCTTATACAGCTTTCCACGCGGCGAATAATTATCAACAACATTTCTTTACAAAGAATGGTTATGCTTATAAGTCTCTTCAAGGTGGCACTTTTTCTAGTTTCTATTACGAAAGAAAAAGCGGATCGACATTCTACCAATATGTAGATGTATCTGATGGTTGGCTAAGAGAAGAAACTACTTATAATCTCCAAAATACATATACCAGTAGATTTGCGGATGAAGTAAGACTCCATATGTTTGAATTCTCAAATTATACATGGATGGAAGGCTTTGAAGTCTATCAATATAACGGTGGTACATTTACTTCCACTGTTCAATTTAAAAGAGGTTATCTAGCATCTCTTGTTTATGTCTTAGGAACACAAACATTTAGAATCGATAACATGTTTGATACCACAATCGAAATTCCAAAATCCTATTACTATCAAGATTAAGTTTTTCTAGTCATAATCAGTGAAAATTTGTAATTTTATATTATTTTGATATAATCACACTAAGGTATATAAATCATGAAAAGAAAAAGTTTGTTTTTAATTATCCCCGCTATGCTAGGAATTATGCTAAGCGGATGTCATAACAATCCAAAGCCAACTCAGAATCAAAACTTCGAAAACGTTTCATTTAATGATGCAACATATGTTTATGATGGTAATGTTCATCAGTTAGATGAAGTCAGCGGTGTTCCTGAAGGCACAATTGTTACATATACAGGTCGAAATTCACAAATTGATGTGGGCGTATATCCTGCAACCGCATTATTAAGCAAAGAAGGATATAACGATAAAACATTACGTGCGACCTTATCTATTACACCCGCAACATTTGAAAACATAGTTTTTGCTGATAAAACAGTGGAATATAACGGACATGAATATGTTATTGAATGTTCTAATGTTCCGAGTTTTGCCACAGTGACATATCAAAACAATAGAGGAACTAATGTTGGAACATATGAGGCCACAGCAACAATATCTGCGCCTAATTATAATGATTTAACATTACACGCTACGCTAACTATTAATAAAGGCACAATTAGTGGTGTTTCATTTAATAACGCTACTTATGCATATGATGGCAACGAACATTCTGTGGTTATTAATGGCAATTTGCCTAGTGGTGTTTCGGTTCAATACGAAAATAACAAAAGAACTAGTGCTGGATCTCAACAAGCGACCGCAACACTAAGCGGTAATGGTTATAACACTTTTGTGTTACACGCCACTTTAACCATTAATAAAGCCGTTTTTACTGGTATTGATTTTGATGATTTAACAGTTAATTATGACGGGCAACAACACACTTTAACAGTAAGTGGGGCACCTTCTTTTGCTAATGTTAGTTATCAAAATAATTCTGCAACCTTACCAGGAACATATAACGCTACCGCAACAATTAGCGCGGATAATTATGAAACCTTAGTTCTTTATGCTCAATTAAAGATTCTTACCAATACAATTACTGGCGTTACATTTAATAACCAAGAATTTGAATACGATGGTAATGAACACAGTCTATCTATTTCTGGAACTCTTCCTGAAGGAGTGACAGTAATTTATGAAAATAATGGTCGTACTGCTGCAGGCTCTCAAGAAGTAACAGCCACTATAAGCGGAACCGGTTATGATACACTTGTTCTTACTGCGACTTTAACCATCATTCCAAGACAAATTACTGGTATCACATTTGAAAACGGCCACTTTAATTATGACGGTAATGAACATGCTATTTATATTTCCGGAACGCTTCCAGAAGGCGTTACCGCTACTTATACCGATAACACTAGAACAGAAATTGGTGTCCAAGGCGCTATGGTTGTTTTAAGTGGGGAGGGTTATGAAACATTAACTTTAGTTGCTAGTCTTACGATCTATGATCCTAATGATTTAAGCGATTCATTAGACTGCACAAATACACATAATAAATTCCTTGATAGTGGTACCCATTTTGGTAATGGAACTACCACATTAACCACCAATAGAGGTTTAGATATTGAATTTGCTTTTGAAGGCGCCGCTGGTGGAAATGATAGTAACTGGTTAGTTTTATCCGCTGGTGGTTCTATCTATAACACCACACCAGTGGAAAGTTTTACTGATTTAAGTATTTCTTTTGCGAATGGTTATGAATACTTCCAAGTTTATTATTCTTACGATGGAAATTTTGATGAAGACCATGTCGATATGTATCAAGCTTCCAAAAGTGGATATAAATCCACAACAACCATTGAAGATAACCAACCAATGTATTTTAAGATTCGTAATCCTCAAGATGAGCCAATCTATATTGATGAACTATATGTTGATTTAGACAAATCTGTTAGAGTACCTACTTTAACAGTTACAACTAATGATAGTTCCTATGGAACTGTTACTGGTGGCGGAAGAGCGAAAGCAGGTAACAATGTTACTGTTACCGCCACACCAACTTCCTCATCATATGTCTTTGATTCTTGGAGTATTGATGGAAGTATCGTTTCTATGAAACAAGAATATACATTTACAATGCCAAGTGAAGATGTAACTATCGAAGCAAAATTTATCACAAAAGCACAATATGAATGGGAATTAGCTCATGGCGCTAGACCAAATGTTGATGAAACAAATAAAACCGTTACCTATGGTATGTATCCAAAGACCCATGTTAATGCGCAATCAGTTATTAATGCTTTAAATGCTATTTCTGAACCAGAAGAAAATGGTTGGTATTTATATAACGATCAATACTACGCTAAAGTAGTGGGCTCACCAAATCATTGGAGCAATGGTTATATTCCTGAATTCAATGATGGAACAGAAATATACGAAGGAGAAACCTACTGGTTTAAAGTGGAACCAATTGAATGGAAATGGGTTCATACAGTTCAAGGAGAAAATACTTATTATTTAATTTCTGAGTATCTACTTGATGCGAAAGCCTTCCATTCCTCAACAAGTAGCCAAGAAATTGATGGTAAAACGATTTATGCGAATAACTACAAGTATTGTGATATTCGTGCATGGTTAAATGGTGAATTCTTTGCTAAAGCCTTCTCTTTAGGTAACTTCTGCGTTAGTGAAGCCAAGGTTTATAACGATAAATCTACAACAAATAATAGTAGTGGTTCATATTCGGCAGATACCACATATGATAGAGTGTTCCTTCCAAGTTATAAGGATTATACAAACTTTGTTTATGGATTTAGTGGAGATGAATCAAGAAGAGCGTTCTGCACCGATTACGCTCGTGCAGTAGGTATCACTTATATGAGTGAAAACAATGACTCAGAAGGATATGTCAAGTTCTCCTCATCTTATTGGACAAGATCACCAGATAATACGACATTTGGTAGTTCTTACACAATTACAACAGTACAAACTACTGGATATATCTCTGGCCTTATGGCAAACGATACTGTTAATACCGCAAATATCGGTGTGAGAGTGGCGATAAGTTTGAATCTATTTAAATAAACATATTAAAAACATATATTACAAAAATCCTATTACTACCAATAATAGGGTTTTTTATTATAATAAAAGTATGATCATTAATACCGGACAAAGAACAGATATTCCTGCTTTCTACTCAAAATGGTTTATGAACCGTATTAGAGAAGGATATGTTTTAGTGCGGAATCCATATTATCCAACTATAGTCACTAAGTTTTTACTTAATCCAGAAGTCGTGGATGTTATTGGCTTTTGTACGAAAAACCCAAGACCAATGTTTCCTTATTTAGATGAATTAAGTAAGTTTGGACAGTTTTGGTATATCTCAATAACTGGTTTTGATAAAGACTTAGAACCTAATGTTCCTCCAATTGAAGAGGTAATAGAAGACTTTAAATATTTATCTAAAAAGATAGGTAGTAATGCGATTGGATGGAGATATACACCGATTATCATTAATTCCAAATACACAAAGGAATACCATATTAAAACATTTGAACGTATTGCTTCTTCTTTAGAAGGATATACCTCTTTAGTGGCTTATGGCTTTTTGGATTTATATCCTAAACTAGAAAAGAACCATCCAGAAATAAAAGATTGTGACGATAATACCAAAATAGAAATCACCAAAGCTTTTATGGAAATCGCGAAAAAGCATCATATGGATTTAAGACTATGTTCTAAAGAGAAGTGGTTAGCGGATTATGGTGTTGATGCGTTTGGATGTATGCGTGTTAGTGATTACGAGAATAGTGTGAAAACCAAACTTGATGTCAAACAAAAGATGGAAGCCAGAAAGAGTTTCTGCGCT
>JAEEGK010013434.1_pt1 | contig 18447 bp, 7 predicted proteins | sample 8958771 | NCBI WGS metagenome assembly JAEEGK01 (sample SAMN16246547, study PRJNA631951) | gut metagenome | biome: gut microbiome; feature: rumen; material: SC-attached | host: Bos | place: Iran: Karaj | collected 2018-10
CAAATAATAAATAATTTAAATATAGAATTAAAAGAAAATGAAAAATTTGGATTATTAGGATTAAATGGAGCAGGAAAATCAACTTTATTTAAATTAATAACAAATCAAATTAATTATGATTCAGGAGAAATATATTTATTTGATAATGAAGTAAAAAAAGATTTTAATTCAATTAGAAAAAAATTAGGATATTGTCCTCAAGAAAATATTATTTTTAATGGTTTAACAGTAAAACAAATTTTCAAATATTTTAAAGAATTAAGAAATATTACAATGAGTGTAAAAGAAATGGGAGAAAAATATGGATTAAATAAATATTTAAATACAAAATATGAAAATTTATCAGGAGGAAATAAAAGAAAATTATGTTTTGCAATTTCAATAATGAATAAACCAAAAATATTATTATTAGATGAACCTTCTACTGGAGTAGATCCTGAAAGTAGAAGAATAATGTGGAAAAATATTTTAGAATTAAATTTAACTCATAAATATAATATGATATTAAGTACTCATTCAATGGAAGAAGCTGAAGTTTTATGTGATACTGTGTCTTGGTTAAAAGAAGGTAAATTTAAATGTATTGGAAATTCAGAAGAATTAAAAATAAAATATTCTGCTGGATATGTTTTACAATTAAAAATTAAAAAAGATAAAAATAATAATATTAATGATAATTGTGATAAATTATTTGATAATTTAGAATCTAAAATTCAAAGATGTGATAAATTAGGTGAAATAAAGAATAATTATAATTATTTAAATAAATTAAATATAATATTTGATTCTTTTAAAGATTATTATGATTGTTGTTATATTAATGAAGTATTTTTTGATAATTATTCCTTTGAATTTATTATTAAAATAAAAGAAGGAAAAGAAAGTGATTTATTTTCTATAATTTTAAATTTAAAAAATTATTTTGATTTTATTGAAGAAGTATGCATTCAAATGGAATCTTTAGAAAATATTTTATTAAGATTATAATTTAAAATATTGTTTAAAACTTTTATTGAATTTATTTATTTTATTAAGAAAAATATTATTTAATATATTATATTTTAAAAAATTTGAAATAAATTTTTCTTCAATTAAAATAAAATCAAAACCACTTATAATAAATAATTTAATTGAATATTAAAAGAATTTTTCGATTGATTTTGAAATAGAATATAAAATAGAAATAAATCGATTATAATGAAAAAAAACAAATACATAAAATAATTTTAAATCTAAAAAATGAAATAACTTAATAATAATTTGTATTAAAAAATAAAATATTTAATTAACTTCAAATTTTTTATTTAGGATTATAATTTTTTTTACCAAAATCCCAAGGAAGATAATGATATTTAATCATATGACTAATTTGATGTCTCATAGTAATAATAAAAATAAGTAGAAAATAGACTAATAATAAGGGCCAAAAAACAGGAATATCAAAACTTTCAAAAAAAGTAAGAATAATTCCAATTAATAGAGTATAAAATAAAACAGACCAAAATTGAAATTCTTTTAATTTTCTATGAAAAGGTTTAAATTCTTCATTATTTTTAATTGGTAAAAAAGAATTTTCTTCTCCTGAAAATTGTTCTTCTTCAGGATCTTCTAAAGGAGAAATAAATCCAATGAAAGAATTTAAAAAATGAATTCCAATACAATATGTTAAAGCGTAATAACCTTTTGTTATTATTATTCTTATTAAATATATTATTAATAATATTATCACTAATATCCATCTTTCTTTTATATATAATATTGTTTTATCTTTTATTATGTTTGAATATGATATTATTTTGGAAAATATATTTGATGATGATGTTTTAGACTCTTTTTCTGTTTCTGTGAAATATGTACTCATTTTTTTTTTTTAATAATAATTATTTTTAAATGATGATATTTAATTTTTTTTTTTTTTACTTTTTCATTTTTTTATAATTGTGAAATAATATAAGATTTATTTTATTTTTTATTTATATAAAATAAATTTTATTATTTTAAATTATAATTTTATAAATATATATTGTTAAATATTTTTCATTGAATTTTACATTTTATCTTCTTATTATAAATATTATAAAAATTGAATTCCTTTTTTTTCAAATTCATCTTTATAATATTTAATTAATTGATTATCATCATTTATTTGTTTTTTTCTTTGATAATTTTGATGAAAATTACCAATTCCTTCAATAAAGAGTAAAAAAAAAGAACTAGTTAATCCACTTCTAAAAGAATATTTAAATCCATTTCTAAAATTCATAATAAATCCAGTCGAAAAACCAGCAAAAGCATTATTTAAAATATCATTTTTTTTTCTTAATTTACATATTCCATTATATGATAAAGAATAAAATAAAGACCATAATGCAAAATTTCCTCCTAATTTTTTTGCTCTATCTTTTATATATTTTATTGTTCCTTTTGTTTTATAATTTTTTGGTGTTATATATATTCCTTTTATTATATAATATATTGTTCCTAAGGAATACCCTGTTAGGAAACTATCACTTATGTGATATGTTAAATTTCCTGGAAAGGGAATTTGGTAATTCATTTTTTTTTATTTTTTTATTTAAAAGTTTATTTTTTTTTATTTGTTTTTTTATTTAATATAAAAGACTAAAGATATAATGTTTGAATTAATATCATTAAAATATTATTTTTTTTATTCAAATATATTTTATAATGTTTATATTTTTATTTAAATAATTAATATAATATTTGATGTTTGTTATTTGTTATTATTTTCATATATTAAAAATATGAAATTTATTTTTTTCATTAATTTTTATGATGCAATAATAATCATAAATATTAATTATCATCAATTAAAAAATAATTAAATACCTTAAAATACTTTGTTCCATGACATAATACATTCAAACTTAATATAAAATTAAAAAAAATAGATATTTCCCTTATTATGAAAATATAAATATCTAAAAAAATTAAAATAAATTATTATAAAGAAAAAAAAAACAATGAAATTCTCAAATGAAAAGCAAAATTCTAAATTTTCAAAAAACAAAATAAATTATTTATCTCCAATAGAAATTTTATTTTTACTTTTAATATTATTTACAATAATAGGAACAATAATGTTAATTATTGAAGTAAATGACTTTACAAATAATTTAAGAAAATTAAATCCAAATTATCCTTTTCCAAAATTATCAGATTTTTCATTATGTTTAATTTTAGTAACAATAATGTTAATATTAAAAATAATTTCAGAATCATTTCTTCAACATTATACAGAAGATTTAATAGATAAAAAATATCTTTTACCAGAAAATAAGAAAATGAAACCAATAATAAGAAAAAAATTAGCAGTAAATATAGTAAAATTACATTATTATGGTTTAATAACAATATTTTCATATATAGTATTAAAAAAATGTAATTATTTCCCAAAAGAATTATTAGGAAAAGGTCAAATGAAAAAAATGTTTGAAAATGGATTTCCAGAATCTTTTTATCATGAAAAGCCAAAAAATTTTAATTTACATTATTTTATAAATTTATCACATGCATCAGTAGATTTAATTTCCTTAATATTTCTTCAAGATAAACAAACAGATTTTTATATGATGTTATGTCATCATTTTTGTACAATATCATTAATAGTTTTTTCATATATAACAAATTATTCTAATGTTGGTTCTTTAGTTCTTTTTTTACATAATTCTTCTGATTTTATTGTTTATATAAGTAGATGTTGTTTATATTCAAAAATAAAAGGTTTTATTAAAAGTTTAAGTGGATTATTATTATTAATTACTTTTCTTTATATGAGAATATTTATTCTTGGTAAAATTATTTATATTATTTATTCTGAAATTAATTGGAAATGGGGTTGGATTACTTTTTCTTTATGGTCTTTCTTAATTTTTCTTTATATAATGCATATTAATTGGACTTGGAAAATGCTTCTTTTATGCTATGATGCTGTTTTTAAAGGAAATTTTAATGATAGTTGTAAATTTAAAGTTGAAGACTCTGAACAACAATCTAAAAAAATTTATTAAGTTTATTTTAGTTTCTTATTTAATCTTACTTCACATTTAATATTTTATTTTTTAATTTTTTTTTACTTGTTTTTCAATTAGATGATTATTATTATTATAAGATAAACAAAAATGTTGAATTTTTTTTTCCTTTTTTTTATAATTTTTTATTCAAAAAATGGAAATAATAGTTTTAGATTTATTTTAGTAATATATTTAATATAATTAAATTTATAAAACAAATTATATTAATTAAAAAAATATATTCTTTTAATAAATTTTGGAAATTATTTTTGATGATAGAAAATTGATTCAAAAAAATGTTGTAGATATGAAGAATCATTCATTTCTATTATTTAAAAACAATTAATCAAAAATTTATTGATATAATATTGATTAATTGTTCTAAAAATAATAAAAAATAGTTTTTAATTTAAAATCTTTTTTAATTTGTTTAATTCATATTTTCATTACAACATTCCAAAAAATAATATAATGTATATAGAAATATATTTGAAAAGAAAAAATAAAGTTTAATAAAAAAAGGTATAAAAATAAAAAATAAATCTTTCTGATTTGATTGAAAAAACCTAAATTAATATTTAAAAAAATAATTACCCAATAAAAAAAAGGATAAAAAAAAAAAAAAGGATATATAAATTAAATAAAAAAAACAATGGCAGATGCTGAAATAACTACTACCAAAGATAATATTTCAACACAGACTTCATCACAAAATTCAAGTAATGATAATAAATTTTGTAAATGTATAAAAGAAAAATATTGGAAATTTCCATTATATACCTATTTAATTTTTGGAATAATAATAATTGTAATGATAATTATTCTTCCTGTTGTTTTGAGTGGCAAAAAACAACTTGAGCCCAATCCCGAGCCTATTTCTCTACCTATTATAATTAATGAAATAATATATCACGAAGATGAAATTAAAATTTATGAAGAAACTATATCAAAAAAATCTTCTATAATAATTTATAATAATAGTGAAATAAATCAAGAAAAACCTATAGATTATATTGGAGAATATATTTTTAATATTTACAATATTGACAATTCAACTGGATCTGAAATTTATTCTGCTTTTGTAGGTTTATTAAAATTAAAAGAAAAAAAAGGTAATACAGAAAATGATATTTGGATAAATAATATTATGAATAATGAAATTAATCTTTCTTTTCCTTTAATAAAATTTGATTTTGATAAAAAAGGTAATAAATTTAATTTTCAAATTCCTGAAAATGCAGATTTACAATTAATATCTTATGTAAAAGAATTTATTGATAAAATTATTCCTTTAAATGAATCAAATGAATATGAAATTTATTATAATGATGAAAAATCAAAAAAAACAAATAATTTAGATTACAAAGAAAGAATTGATAATTTTAATTTATCTGACGATTCTCAAAGTTATAATATTCATGTTGAAAATGGAACTATTGATAATGTTAAGAGTAAAAGAAAAATAGTATTAAAATTTGAAGATACAAAGGTTAATTTTGAATCTGAATTTGCTGGTAATTTTACTAATGAAACCCAAAATTCAATTGATAATATTAAGAAAAATTATATTAATGCTATAATCCAATGTTTCGAATCTATTGTAACTTTAAAATCAAATGAAACAGAAGAAAATAAATCCAAAAATATATTTGAAAAAATAAATAAATTAAGTTATAAAGATTATAATTCTCCCGAATTAAAAGAAAGAAGAAGAAGGTTAAATAATATATTAAAGAATAATAAATTATTAACAAAAAATCAATTAAGAGAATTAGATTCATTCAATATAGATTATTATTATCAACCAATAATATTTTCATATCCACTATTTAAAACCACATTTTTTGATTCCAAAATAGGAATTTTTGCAAAAATTTCTTTTACTCCTCAAAATGGATTATTTGAAATTAAAATAGATATAGATAAAGATGGAGAAGAAATAAAAACTCTTCATACTGAAGAATATACTAATTTTGGTGATATTAATAGAGAAATTGATAACATTATTAATTATGCTGCTTATATTATTTCTCATAATGTTGAAATGAATATTGAAGATTTATATGAAGAATATAGGGATCAATTAATGAATAATTTAATTGGTTTTAATACTACTTTTACTAAATTTCCTGATGTTTCTCAAGTTTTTTTAACTTATTTAGACAATTTATTTATTCAAATTAAACATGGTTCTAACAATTCTTTTGCTACTCTTTATGAAAATTCAAGTAAAACTAATGAATTATTTGAATCATTAAAAAATAATATTTTTTATAAGGATGATAATATTATAAAAAATATAATTGAAATATCTGAAAACGAACTTTCACTTTTTTTACAAACATCTCAAAATATTTCTAATATAATTGAATCATCTAAAAATTTCTTCCCAAATATACATGAACTCGTAGATTATCAACTTAGTTTAATAGAGAAAGGTTATGATTCTGAATTTAATTTTGATATTTGTACTTTTTATGATATAAAAGACAATTTAAATGAATTAGAAAAAATAGTTAATAATTTTGAAAATGGAGTGAAAATTGCAATTAATTCAGAAAATTCTTCTTATTATAAATATATATTAGAAGAATATGATAATAAAATTAATCCAATTTTAATTTATTTAGAATATATTGCAGATATGATGAAAAATAATATTACTAATATTGTAGGACATTCAGAATTTTATGGACAAGAGTATGGAGATGAAAGAAGAAATCATATTATAAATTGGATTAACGGTTTAAGAGAACAATATCAAAGCATTATTAATAATATTTTTATTGAAATAAATGAAACCTATGAAATTAAAACAAATGATTTAAGTGAAAATGCAACTTTAATAATAAATCAATATCAAGACATTGAAAACAATGGAACTGAATTCATTGAAATGTTAAGAAATAAAGGTTTGATTACATATGATCAAAATTTTACAATTTACAATGAAGATATTAATTTAATTATTTCAATATATATGAATGCTTCTCAAATAAGGGATAATGCATATAAAGAATATATCGTTAAACCTTTAAATTTAATTAAAGATGATTTTGTTTTTACAAGATATGAGTCTTTCAAATATTATATTGATTCAATTATTAATAATATGATAAATGAAATTAAAAAAAATAATTATAACGAAGCAAATATTATTAGTGAAACTTTAAATGATACAATTAATGAAAAATATGAATACTATTTTAATTCCAATTTAATGAATTACATTGTATCTAAATATGATAATAAAAGTTTATTTGAAGAAATGGCTGAAAAATATTATAATGAAGTTATTCCTGCTTTTAATGAATTTAATAATTCTTTTTTTGATAAAGTATATAAATCTCATATTGAAGATTATGTTACTAGACCATCAGAAATTGAAACAAGATTAAGAAATTATGTTATAATGGAAGAAAATCAAATTAATAATTTAATTGAAGATATTAGTTCATTGATTATAAATAATATTAATAAAGAAATCAATGAAGGTTATGAAAAAGTTAATAATTTATTAAAAAATTATTTAGATTATTTCCATTCTCAAGTTCCTAAAGAAAAATATGGAATTGATGATAATGAAAATAATTATAATTTAATTGAAGAAAATTTAAAAAAAATAGGAAATAATAATTTACAAAAAAATTTATATAATAGAAAGAAAAGAGATGAATTTAATATAGAAAAATATTTTTCAAAAAAAGAATTTTATATAACAAATAATTTAGGAAAAATAATAGATGAAATCAGAAATTATTTTGATCAATATATTTGTCCAATAAAAGAATTTGTTTGTGCAGATGAAAATAATACTTATACATCATATTTATATTTAACTAATTTTCAAATTACAAAATTAAGAGAATCAATTTCTCATTTAAAACCTTTAATTTCAATTGTAGATAGAATGATTAATGAAAATTCTTTATCAGGTTTAAATATAGGAGATTTTGTAAAATTATTTGAAGATAATTTAAATTTTGGAGCAGATGCATTAATTGCTCAAATATTAGATTTTTTAAGTGAAATAAATAAAAATACTACTTTATTTATAAAAGATTTAACAGGAGGAATTGATGAAATTATTAAAAGTATATATAATGAAGCAGTTAATTTAGGTTTTATTAAAGGAAAAATTGAAGAAATTGCTATTTCTATATTTTACGATCCATCTGAAAATATAAAAAAAATGAAAGATTTTTTAAAAAATCCTTGTGGACCTCAAGAACAAATTATGCATATTTTTGACGAAGAAATTATATATTATGAACAAAAAGGAAGTTTCTATTTTGATCAAAACTCTTATAATGAAGATTATTTAAAATTAGTTGAAACAATAAAATCTAATTTTTATGATGAATTACATACATTTTTAAAAAATATAGAAATTCCTGATTATATACCAAATCAATTATATGATAAATTTGCTGATTATATTAATAATACTTATTCAACTTTAAAAAATAAATTTTTATTTTTGTCTAATATTACTGCTTTTGAATTTTTAGATTTAAATTATACTCTTGAAGAAATTATATATAATACCTTAATTGAATTAAAAGATTTACATTATAATGAAGTTTCCGAATTAATTGAAGAAATATATCAGAAATATTTAGAAATAGAAAAAAATGATATAAAAACAACATTAGAAACAAGATTTAATGAAACATTACAATTTCTTGATTCTCAATTCGATGCAACATATTCAAAATATGCTAATAGTTCTAAAGTTGGAACATTTACATTAGATAAATTAAATAATGAAACAAAAGAAACTATTATTAATGCATTTTTACTTTTTAGAGATAAAGCTGATGAAATATATAATAAAGATAATTTTATGAAACGTTTAAATAATACACAAGCTAAACGATTAGAAGAATTAATACTTGAAGTAAATTATGATGTATTAATGTTTAATTTCACTGGAAAATTAGATATTTATAATAAAAATGGAAATGAACGTTTAAATCAAGAAAAATTATTATTTTCTTCTAATATTCCGGTTTTATTTGTAAAAGGATTTAATCAATCAATTGAAACATTTTTAAATCGAATTGGAAAAGAATATTTAAATTCAATATTTATGTCTGATTATTTAACAAATATTGCAAATAATTTTAGAGAAATTACTATAAATGCAAATAATACTTATAATTATATGAATGCATTATTAGATGATCCAAAAACAAAATTATATAATAAAGTACTATCCCAAAGATTATTAAAAATTTATGGAGAAATCAGAAATGAAATTACTGAAGAAATTGAATACAAAATTAAAAAAATAATATATCCAAAAATACAAAAATTCCAAAATGAAATATTTTATTTAATACCTAAGAATTTCTTAACTAAATTATCGTCTGAAATTAAATCTGATTATATGAAAAAAACATTAGGAAAGAATAATATTTATAAATTAATTCCAATAAATTTCACAGAAGGATTTAGAGAAAATTTAACATTATATTTCAAAGAAAAATTTAACTTCGATCAATTAGAACAAGAATATACCAAAAATATAGAAAATGATTTATCAGAATTAAAAGAATTATTAACTGATTTTCATATTAATATAGGAAAAAGAACTTCTTCAGCTACTCTAAGTTATCCTTCTGGTTCAATGAATAGTATTAATATAGCTTTTGAAAATTGGAATAAAACTATTAAAAATTATAGTACTTTTTATTCTTTTGAACTTACAGATGAGAAAAAAAATTTAACTTCTAAATTTATTGATGAAAAGATTGTTTCTCCATTAATTTCAATCAGAACTTCTTTTGAATTTGAAAAAAAAAAACAAAATGATGAAATACAAAAATATATTGACCAATATCAAGTAAATGATATTGTTACTGATTTACAAGCAAATATTTCTATGGCAAGAATAAGTGAAGATTTAGAAAAAATAAAAAATATCATTTCCGAAGCAACGGATAATTTAACTAAGCAAATAGGAACTAAATTTTCAACTGTTGCTTCTGAACTTAGAAATAATTTTCAGGATAAATTTCAAGGTTTTAATGCAAAATCAATCAATTTAAGAAATTTAGAAGAAAGCAATAATAATTTTCATTATGATTTGGATACAATAAATTATCAAATAAATTTAATGTCTCAAAAATATTCTAAATTTAAAAAGGAAATAATTTTAAATGACACATTTACAAATATAACTTCCTTAATATATTTATTTAATAATGATATAAATAGAGCAGCAAATAGTTTAAATTATTATTTCTTAGCATATGAAACATTAATATCAGATTATGTAGATGCAAGTAGGATAATAAATAACTTAAGAAATCAAGCAAAAAATATTCAACTTTATTTAAGAGAATATTTATATCAAGAAAATTATAAGATAGAAGAAGCTTTATCTGTAATAAAAAATAAAATTGATAATGGATGGTTAATTATAAAAAAACATATTGATGAGCATTTAAATTTTGCTTTAAATGATACTTTTAGTAGAGTCTTTTCAACTTTGGAAAAGTTTCAAAATTCAAATAATAATAATCCTGTTATTAAACCTATAACTGTTTACATAAATAATAATAAAAATGAAAATGTTGTGATTGCTGATTTTAGTATTGATGATCTTAATATTGGTTATAGTTATTCAATTGAAGTTGTTGATGTTTATAATTTTAAAGTTAATATTGATACAAATATTGATATGAATGCACAATTAAATATTACTGTTGTTGATGTTTATAGTGAAATTACTAAAGGTAATTTGATTAATGGAAATATTGGTTTTGATAATATTTTTACTCTAAGAGATAAATCTCTTAATTCAACTGCTTATATTAAAACTAATGACTATGCTTATACAAAGGAAGACAAAGTTTTTAATCTTGATAATTTAAGTTGGAATACAAATAATACACAAAATGTATATAAAAAAGGAAATGATATTTATATTCCTAAAATGTTTAATAATGAAATTTAAGAATTTCAGATTTTATTTTTTATTTTAAAAATATATTTTTTTTATTCAAATCATAAACTTCTCTTTAAGAAAAAATTATTGGTTTTAAATTTTCATTGGGTTATTAATTAAATATATAATTTTTAAAATATTATTATGGTTTAAAAAGTTAGTTGAATTAAAATTTTTTATATATTTTTATGATTAAAATTCAAATTTTGAATGGATTTCAAATTTGAATCACTTAGATTCATTTCCATATTTATTTAAATTTTTATTATTTAATTTTTTATGATTTTTGAACCCCCCAATTTTTTATTAAAAAAACATTATCATTGTATTATCATTTTTCCCTCTATAAAACAAAATTAAATATTAATAAAAAAGAATTATTGTTAATATTTTTATAGATATTGATTTTTATGTCTTTGATTTATCTATAAAAAATAAAATATTAAATTATTAAAATATATTAAATATTAAAATAATAAATAATAAAAATAAATAATAAAGTCATAACTAGTATTAAATGAAAATATTAAATAAATATAATATTATAAATAATATAACAAAGAAATGAATATATTAATTTTTTTGATAAATATTGTAAAAAGAATTTTATATATTAATATAACTTAATTAAACCATTTCTTAAACTTTAAAAAAATTCTACATCATTAAAAACAAAGATTTTTATAATTAACTTAAATACAAAAATTAATTTTCCATAAATTAAAATAATTTTGTTTATCTAAAATCATAAAAACTTAAAAAAAGTAAATCATTTTTTTATAAAGAATACTCATTTAATAAATCATTGAGTGTATAAAAATTAAAAATCATTTAAAAAAATAAAAAAACTTTTTAATTTCTTTATTTTGAAAAAAATATGAGCAATAAATAATAATTTATAAATTTCTCCAAAATTTTGATATATAAAGAAAAATAATTTTAATCATATCATGTTAATTTCAGAAGTCATTTTTTTATTATTTTCACTTTTTATTTTAGTAACATCACAAGACACTATAACTTTAACAAATGAAATAAATAAAATAACAAAAGAGTTAAACAATAATTTCTATTATCATAATATTACTATTCCAAATGCTCTTGTTTTTGATTTAATTAAAATTAAAATAGATTCTCAATATAATGGTTATGTTTATGCAACTGTTTCTAATACTAATCCTTATTCAACTTCATATGGTCAACATAAATTTTTAAAAAATAATCCTTTAATTTATTTTTCAAGAAGTATAATTCCAAATAGACAAACGGTATATTTAGGAATTTATTGTGAAACAAATGAATGTAAATATGATTTAGAAATTCAAGCTATTAATTTAACTGATATACAAATGTATGATAATAGAAATTTCATTTTAAGTTCAACATATGATAAAAATGCTACTATAACTTATAATACAGATATTACAGATTTAAATACTAATAATATTTTAATTTCAATTTTAGGAACAGCAGTTATGGATATTGAAATGGATGTTAAATATAATAATATTGATGTTAAATCTTATAAAAATTTACCTAATGGAAGAACAATAATATTAAGTTCTAAATCTATTTCTTCTTTTTCGAATTCTACTCCAATAAAAATAGATTTAAATGTTCCTGATAATGAAAATATAACAATTATTAATAGAATTATTCCTATTAATAATAATAATAATTCAATAAATAATATAAATATATATGATGAAATTACATCATTTATAGGTGATAATTCATTAATAAAACAAGAATGTTTTAAAATAAATGATGATGTAAATGATAATAATATGATAATATATGGATATTCATCAAATGGAATATATGCTTTTCAAGCAAACGAGGAAACATATCAAGAAATAAATACAGGTAAAAATATATATGATAGTGATTATTATATATTTAATTCTTCTAAATCAAAAACATTTTGTTTACAACAAATAAATGATGATTATGAAGCAGCATTTCATTTCCAATTATTAGATTTATCAAATATAGAAAAAGGTTTAAATAAAACAATGAGATTAGTAAGAGGATTACCATTAAAATTGTATTTAAATAAAAATCAATTTATTCCTCATCCAATAGAAACAATAGGAGTATCTAAAGAAAAGCAAATGATATTATTGGTTCAAAGATTAAAAGGAAATCCTCAATTATTCTCTTCTTCATGTACAAATACTATGTATTTTAGTTTAAATATCTCTGATTTATTCCCTCAAAATTCTTCATCCAGTTTTTATAGAAGAAGAAGATTAATAAGTACAAGTACTAAATTATCTAAAACTAAACCAAAATATACAGGAAATAAATTAAGATATGTTTTTAGAGCCAGTGATTTTGATTCATATTCTTCTTCATTAAGTAATACTTCTCAATATTATGGAATATTAGGATGTTCAAATGATGATGAAAATAATAATAATGGATGTGAATATACTATTGAAGCTTTAAGAATCGGAGATACTGAAATTATATATGAAAGTAGAAATAGTAATATTTTCAAAAAATCTGATGGTGTTACTAATGGAAATTATTTATATTATACTTTTTCAATTAATAATCCTAAAATTAAACATTGTTATGTTATTTCTCAATCTTTAAGTGGTGATAGTGATTTATCTGTTTTTAATGATAAAAAATTATCTAATCCTATTGGAGATTATATTAATTATGGTAATAAAGAATTTTATGATATTCATAAAATTGATGGACAAGAGAATTTAATAGGAACATATTATGTTTCAATATTTGGAAATACTGATTCTTATTTTACTCTTCAATATTTAACTTCTGAAGATGATATTCAAAAAATATATATTGAATCAAATCATACTGAAATGGAAGCTATTAATTTAGGAGAAAAGAAAAAGATATATACTTTAATTAATAAAAATATGAATACTTCAAATAAATATTTATTGAATAATAATATTTTAAATTGTGAATTAAAAGTAACTGTTAATAATATAATATATAATAATAATAAACATATTCAAATATATATAGATGAAAATAAAACATTATATGAAAAAGGAGAATATGATATAGATGTTGAATTAATAAAATTAGAAAATGGAAGAAATAATAATTATGAAAATTGTATATTTTATATAGGTGGATATGAATTAGCTCCAATCACAAATATTAGTATTGCTGAAGGATTAAATTATCCTTTTACTTTATCTAATAAAGTAGATAAGTTGAATTTTATATATTATTTTATGAATCGAAAAATAAATAAAAGTACAATTGATTTAGCAATATTAATAGATAAAATAGGAAAAGGTACTTTAAATGTAACAGTTTATAAAAATGGTTATACGAATAGTACAATTACTATTAGTGATAGAAATAATTTTAGAACATTCTTTGTTAAAGATTATTTATATATTTGTGATGAGTTATGTTATATTAATATAGAAGTAACATATTTAAATCCAACTTCTTCAGATTTAGATTTTGAAATAGAAATAATGGGTTCTCAATCTTCACCTTTTTATTTACCTATTGGAGAATTATTTTTAGATATTATTCAAATTAATCAATATCAATATTATTATTCAGATATTAGAACTAAGAGTTATGGAGAAATTATTATTAATTTTAAACAAGGAAGTGGTCAAGTAATAGGTAAAATAGTAAATAAAAAAGACAAAGATGAAAATGCTAATTGGAATAAAAGAGTAAAATTACCTTTAATAGAAGATTTAAATAATAATAATAATAATAAAATAATTGAATTTGATTATTATAATAAAAAATTAGTATTCACTGAAGAAGATACTGAAAATTGTGATGATGGAGGATGTGAAATTTATATAGGAATATTACCTAATGATCAAGCATTATTGAGTGATGATTCTCCTTATGTTGATTATTCAATATTTATGAGATATGATGATATTTCAGTTCAAATACCTCAAAATGAATTTGTATTTGGATCTTTAAAAGAAAATGAAACAGATTATTTTTATTATAATGTAAGTAGAGATACTAATAAAATAATAATTGAATTTGAATCAGATTTATGTAGTTTATATGTTAAAAAAGGAAATGAAAAACCTAATATAAATAATAAAGATTATGAAATAACTGGTAATAATAAAATATATGAATTAGATGCAAAATATGGAGATATATTTTCTTTTGGAGTTTCAACTAAAAATTTAGATGGTTATTACAGTGCTTTTTATTCATTTAAAATTATTGTTCCTGGACTAACTGATTATCCTATTATTCATGAAGTAGATACTAATATAAATGAATATTGTGTAATTAATGATAATAATCAAAAATGTTTATTTTTAATTCCTGTATATGCTTATAGAATAGTTGATATGTTATATTTTTATGCTGAGAATATTGATTATCCTAATGATACTTCTATAAAAATATCTTATTTAGAAAGTAAAGTAGAAACAGTAGAAACAAGTACTAATTTAATTTCTTTATTCCCTAATAATACTGATGAAATGATATATTCAAAAGTAAATTATACCAAAATCAATTCACTTTCTAGTGAAAGAGTATATTTAGTAACAGTTACATCAGAAAAGAAAGGAAAACTATTATTTTTAACTAATATTAATAAACAATATAAATCAACAAATCTTCATCCAAATTCTAAACAATTATTTTATTTACCTTCATATAGTTATTCAAATGCAACTACAAAATTTAATATATCAGGAAATGATATTTATTATTTAGAAGTTGTTGCTTTAAATGGAACTGGAAATGTTACTTTAATTTCAGGTGATCATATTGCAATTAATTCAAGTTTAGAAAAATCAATAGGAAGCATAATTAAACCTAAGTCAGAAAGTAATTCTAATATTACTGTATATAGTAGTGTTGGAGGAATTAATATAATTTATTATATTAAATATAAATTAAGAAGTTCAATTGAAAATTTAGAAGAAATTGAAGATCATAATTATCAAATCATTCAATATACAAAAAGAAATGATTTAAATATTTTCCCTATTTCTTTATTTTTACCTATTCAATCTTATATGAATGATGATATTGTATATAAAATTAGTCTTTCAACATCAGAGAATAAAGGTAATTATGATGATAAATCATATATTGTTGATGAAAATTATCTTTTAGAAAGAAAAAAAGGAAAAAATCCAAGTGTAGTAAATTTCAGAGTAGGAGCAAATAGTTTTAATAAACCAAATTTAAATGGTTTTTATTCTTTTTCAAGTGATGATATTATTACAAATGAAAATCAATATATTCATTTATATATAAATAATGATTTAAGTGATTCATATAATGCTGTATTATTATATTTACAAAAAGTTAAATCTTATCAAAAATCAAATAATCATATTGAATTAACAATTCCTAAAGGAGAATATATACCATTAACATTACATAAATCTAAAATAAATTCATTTAAATTAGAAAAAGAAAATACAAATGAAAAAGCAATGAAAATTATTATTTCTTTATTAAATGGTTTTAATGTTATTTTTAGAAAATATGATTATTCTAATGAAAATGAATCATTTACTTCAAGTAGTGATATTACTCAAAATGTTGAAATTGAAAATGAAACAAAATATGGTAAACAATCTTATAAAATTAAAAATCTTGATGATTTTACTGGAGTATTTGTATATATAGTTAATAAATCTAGAAGAAGATTTTTACAAAATAGTGATGAAAAAAAAATTATGTTAAAATATAACTCTTATCCTAGTGAAGAAGAAATAATTTTAAATAAATTTAATATTAATGATGATACAATAAATGCTGAAAAAGATAATAATGATAATGTTATAGTTAAAATAAATCCAATTATTAATTCAAATTTAAATCAAACATTAACAAATACATCTTTATATATTCTTAATATATATAATAAAGAAGATGTAGAAAGTGAAGATAATTTAAATTCAATATATTCAGAAGAAACAATTAAAAATTCATATAATAATGGAACATACACAAATAAAATACAATTTATAATTCCAAATACAACATTATCAGAAAAAGATTATTATATTCAAATAAAAGCAGAAATAAACGAAGAAGGAGAAACACATTCATTAATATATAAACCATTATCATATAAATATAATACAACTTCAAAAGATTCAGAAAATATAACAGAAACAGATCAAGGTAATGATACAGATAATAATAATAATAATAATTATAATATTATTACTGTTGCTGAAGATAAGAAATCAAAAAATAATGGATGGAAAGTTGTGGTTATTGTTTTTTGTGTCATCATTGTTATTGTTGGTGTTATTTTATTTATTTTTAGAAATAGAATTTTTAAAAGAAATAAAAACAAAAATTATCAAACTACTGAAACTGGAAATCCAGTTGTTGTTAGATCTTCTGAAAATGAAAATGATGAAGAAAAACAAGGAAAATATAGTTCTGCAAGTTTTGAAGAAAAATAAATATGTAAATTTAACATTGCCATTTATCAATTTATTTAAATAACTCTTTTTTGAATAGTTTTTTGCTTTTATAATTTGTGAAATTTATAAAATTAATCTTAAATGTTTTTTTAAAAAGTTTTTAAAGTAATTTTTTTATAAATGAATAAGAATATTTTCAAGGGATTGCATATTTAAACTGATTTCATCAATAAAATCAAACTTTCTTTTTAAAGAGAGAATACTTGAAAATAATTTATTTTGATTTTCTTCATTAATTTTAATAATAAATTCAATAATATTTTCTTGTAAAATATTATTAATAAAAATCAAAGAACATTTATCCTGAATATAATCAACAATAAAATTTAATTTATTTAAAATATAGCAATCATTCTTTATTTTATTATTTAATTTATCAGTTCCTTTAATTTTATTTTTTAATTCTTTTATTTTTAATTCAGTTTCATAATCAATATGTGATAAATCACATTCACCACTTAAATTATTTATTTCTTCTAATGATAATATTCTGTGTGGTGATTTTTTTATTATTTCAATAGCTTCAGAAAATACATATTTTTTATGTATATTAGTTATTTTTATTTTTACTTCTTCACCTTCTAAAGCGTATAGCACAAAAACAACTTTATTATCAATATGACAAACACCATATCCATTAACATCAAATGATTCAATTTTTACTTGATAAATATCATTTTCTTTCATTTTATCACCTATTTGGAAGTCTTAAGCTCTAAGATGGCATCTCTTATTTGGGCAGCCATTTCGAAATTTAAATCTTTAGCATAAGCTCTCATTTCTTCTTCTAATTCTAAAATAGTTAAGACTTTCTCTTCTTTTGTCATATTCTTATTGTATAAATCATTAACCTCACTTGATGTGGCTTGTTTCATAGTGATAGATTTAAATACTTCTTTAATAATTGTCTTAGGAATAATATTATGTTCCTTATTATATTTATCCTGAATTTCTCTTCTACGAGAAGTTTCATCCATAGCTACCTACATAGATGGAGATATTGTGTCAG
>JAEEGK010013435.1_pt1 | contig 18447 bp, 9 predicted proteins | sample 8958771 | NCBI WGS metagenome assembly JAEEGK01 (sample SAMN16246547, study PRJNA631951) | gut metagenome | biome: gut microbiome; feature: rumen; material: SC-attached | host: Bos | place: Iran: Karaj | collected 2018-10
GGTGCGCTTGAACGGGCGCTTGGGCGGGCCCGCCGTTGGGGACCGTTCGTCGGCTCGTTGTCCGGCGCGGTTCCCCAATGTGGCTTTTCCGCCGCCGCCGCGTCGCTGTACGCGGGTGGCGTAATCACGGTCGGCACGCTGGTGGCCGTGTTCCTCTCCACGTCGGACGAACTGATTCCCGTGCTCGTCTCGAAGGCGATGCCGATTGACATTCTGGTGAAGATCGTGGGCCTCAAGGTCGCGTTTGGCCTGGTGGCGGGCCTCGTGGTTGATGCGTTCCTGCGCGCGCGTGGGGCGCGAACGCCCGCGCCGCACGTGGCGGACCTCTGTGCGCACAGCCGGTGCGGCTGCGCGGAACACAAGGGCATCGTGCTGCCCGCGCTCATCCACACGGCGGAAATCTTCTTCTTCATTCTCGTCGTCTCCGGTCTTCTGGAGGTGGCGCTCCACTTCGCCGGGGAGGACGTGCTGAAGAGCTTCATCCTCAACAAACCCGTCCTGGGCGAGCTGCTCGCGGGGCTGGCGGGGATGGTGCCGAACTGTGCCGTGTCGGTGGCATTCGCGCAGCTGTATGCGGAAGGTGGCATGAGCGCGGGGGCGCTGATGGCCGGGTCGCTCGCCGGTTCCGGCCTCGGACTGCTCGTCCTTTTCCGCACGCACCGCAGGCTGAAGGACAACCTCCTGATTCTCGCCACCGTCTACGCATTCGGCGTCGTGTTCGGACATTTTGCAGGATATCTGTTCTGAAGGCCGCGCGTTTGTGGTATAATGTGGCCATGAAAAAAATTGCAATTGTCGGTTTCGGTTTCATGGGCCGCATGCACTACGGCTGCTGGAAGAAACTCCGCGGCGCGAAGGTGGTTGCCCTCTGCGACTCCAACTTGGCGCAGCTCGAGAAGGCGTCCGGCGGCAACATCGCCGGCGCCGACCAGTCGACGGACTACGGCGATGCGAAGATCTACGACGACTTCGACGCGATGCTCGCGGCGGGCGGATTCGACGTTGTCGACATCACCCTGCCCACGCCGCTCCACCCCGCGATGGCGGAGAAGGCGCTCGCCGCCGGATACCACGTCCTCTGCGAGAAGCCGATGGCGCTCGACGCGAAGGCGTGCGACCGCATGCTCGCCGCCGCGCGCAAGGCGAAGGGCCGCTTCATGGTGGCGCAGTGCCTCCGCTTCTGGCCCACCTACGTCTGCCTCCAGAAGATGATCGAGAGCGGGAAGTACGGCAAGGTGGTGGCGGCGGACTTCTCGCGCCTCTCGAACGCGCCAGGATGGAACTCGGGCGGCAAGTCGTGGTTCCTCGACGAGTCGAAGTCGGGCGGCGTGCAGCTGGACTTCCACATCCACGACGCCGACATGATCAACTGGCTCTTCGGCCTGCCGGACGCGGTGACCACGCGTTCGCACCTGCACGCGGGCGGCGGCTGGACCGACCATGCGCACACGCTCTACGAGTATCCGGACAAGGTCGTGACGTCGACGGTCAGCTGGGCGCCGACGGGCGAGTTCGGCTTCGAGGCCGGCTTCCGCGTGGTGTTCGAGCGCGCAACGGCGGTCTGCACCACGCGCCCCGCCGAGGACTTCACCGTCTACCCCGCGAAAGGCAAGGCGTTCAAGCCGACGCTCGGGAAGGGGACGGGATACGAGAACGAGATCAAGTGGTTCCTCGCGCACGTGAACGGCACGGCGGCGAAGGGGCCGCTCACGCCGCAGGACGCGCGCGATTCGGTCGCGCTCGTCGACGCCGAGCGCAAGAGCGCGCGTACCGGCAAGCGCGTCATCATCCGCTGACGTGGTGTGCGGGTAATGCGCGGATGCCGGGCGGAAAGAAAGTCTAAAAAAGAAAGCAGTAAAAAAGAAAGCAGAGGGAAAAATGTTAAGCATTGTTACGCAAAACCTCGTCAACATGGTCGGTCATCTTGGAAAGGGCGACCTCGACAGCAACATTGTCTTCGACCGCGACACCGGCATGTTCGGGGTGGACAAGAGCGCGAAACGCGCCGTCTTGGGCGACCACAACTTCTTCCAGAACGAGACGCCGACCGAGCTGGGGAGGGCGAACGCGGAGATGCGCTCGGCGCTCGGGAACGCGCTGAAGAACATCATCACCGGCGGGGGCGACGTCAACCCCGTACACCAGCAGGAGCTCGACCGCATCCTCGAAAAGCTTTTCGGGAAGGCCGACGCGGCCGGCAGATTCACGGACGTGGAAGGCTACCGTCCGCTGTCGACGCGCGAGGTGAAGCAACTGGTGACCGAGGCGCAGGCGATCCGCGCCAAGGTGGCGCTGGCGGCGCTCCCCGAGGGCTCGGGCCTGAACGCGCAGGCGGACGGGCTGATTAGTCGGCTGTGTGCCAATGCGTCGCTGCACGGCAAGGAGAAGGACGTGGAGAAGATGGTCGCCAAGTTCGAGGCCGCGCTCGCCAAGGCGGGCGCCAAGCTCGTCGCCGCGCCCAACGACGCGGCGCGCGCGAAAATCACCTCGGACATCCGCAAGATCGTCAGCTCGTTCGTCCGCGACGCCGGCAAGCTGGCGGCCAAGCTGCCGGGGCCGGACATGGCGCTCTTCCGGGTGCTCGACGACGCCCAAAAGAAGTCCGGGACGCAGTTCAGCGCCGCGTTCCTCGCACGGTTCCGTCCGAACGCGCTGGCGCTGCTGAAGGACGGCATGACGCTCCAGGCGTTCGAGGCGAAGGTGAAGGAGTTCCTGCCGTCGTTCCTGGACCAGGCCCGGGACTGCGCGCAGCCGATGCTGCCGCAGGACAAGAATGCCGGCACCTACCTCGCCCACGATCTGGGCGTTTCGTCCCGTGACTTTGCGCATGCCGTTACCGACATGCAGAAGGCCGAGGCCGTCAGTAAGCAGGCGGTGAAGGACGGGAAGAACCTGACCTCACCGAAACAGTTCTCGCTCGGCCCCGACGCTTTTGACAGCCGGATCTTCCTCCGGGGGCAGCCATCCCCGGAGATCGGCCCCACATCCGTCTCCGCCGCCTTCGTCCAGGAGATGGACAACCGTCCCAACGTCCAGGTGACGCTTGACGACGGCACGCGGCAGCAGTCCTTCAAGAAACAGTCGGAAGGCGGCTTTGCCGGGACGCTGGACGGCGCGATTGACAAGTTCTGCCGCGGCAACGGCATCCAGGCGATGGCGGTCAAGAGCGCGCTGACGACGCCGCTCGACAAGCTTGCGGACGGCGTGGCGAAGCTTGCAGGCATTCCACTTGAGGACGTCGGCGTCGACGCCAGCGGCTGCGACTGCCGGGTGTCGGGGGACGCCAACGGCAACGTGCTCGTGCAAATCTCCCTCAATTCCAAAGGACAGTTGGCGTCGTCGCTCACGCTCAAGATCTCGCCGCAGGGCGAGCGCAGCGTGGAGGCGTTCACGGGCGTGCAGACGAACCCCGCGTTCGCGGACAAGGTCGAGCAGGACGAGCGCCGGACTCAGCTCGCGGAGCGGATCGACGCGCTGGCGGCGCAGGGGGCGGCGATGCTGGTGACGATTGCCGGCAGCATCGACGAAAAGGGCGGCGCGCTTGGCGCAGATTCCCTCGCGACGATCCGCGATGCGGCGAAGACCACCGTCGACGGCCTGGTCGATTCGCTGCGGCAACTCGCTCAGGGGACGGGTCGGCTGGAGAAGATGCCCGCGGAATATGAAGCGGATTTCACCGCCGCCCTCAACGAGTTGAAGGCGCGTTGCGACGCGCGGGTGGACTCCAACGTCAAGCTGACCAACGACTTCTCGACGACGCTGGACCAGATCCAGGGGCGTCTCGCCGAGGTTTCCAAGAAATTCACGGAGGCGAAGTGCTCCGCCGTCGCGGACACCCTGGACAGCTTTTCCGCCCAGACCGCGAAGTTCCTGGCGAAACTCAAGGCCGACTTCTTCCTCTCGGGCGAGGTCTCGCAGAACTCCATCAAGGAGGTGGACAACGCGGTGGAGGCGTTCGCCGACAGCGTCGGGAGGCTGCTGGACGCGGTGCCGGCCCAGCCGTCGCTCGAAGACGGCGTCCGGCTGTGCGCCGGCCTTGCCGACGCGAAGTTCCCGGAACTCGCGTTCAAGACCTTCTCGGAGGACGCGAAGACGAAGATCGTTTCCAGCCGCACGATGGTCTCCACTGCATCCGTGGACCTGGCGGCGATGAAGAACGCAGAGAAGTACGCCCCGGTGGCCGAGCTGATGTCCTCGTTCGCGGCGTCCGCCAACCGGATGCTCGCGCTGGCGGATGACTGGCCGGTTGAGGCGAAGCAGGAATTCTTCCGCAATGTGAGCTCCACCATGGAGCGGCTCAGCCAGACGGTGGCGGAGGGCATGGCCAACGGCACGGATTTCAGCAAGGGCATCGGTCAGGTGCTGCGCGACGAGTTCCAGCCCCTCCTTCACGAGTTCAACGCCAACGAGATGGCCTTCGCGGCCGGAAAATTCGCCAAGGAAATCGACAACCACCTCCAGCTGCTGGACGACATCGCGGCGGGGAAGCCGGCGGGAGGGCTTCCGTCCCTCGTCCTGAGCGACGCCCAGCGGCAGGACATTGCGAAGGCCAAGGAGGGACTGTCCGCATTCCGGGACCAGGTCATGCAGCTGGGCAACATACCGCCGACCCGGTCTTCGATGGCCGCCGTCACGCTGGCGCTGAGGGAGAACGTCGCGCAGTTCGTCGACAAGCTCGCCAATCCGGGCGCCAGCCGTCGGGGGGGGATCTTCTCCTTTTTCGCGAAGGTGGCCAGCCTGGTGGACGACGACGCAGCCTACGCCCTGTCGCTGCCGACTGCGCGTCCGGAGCAGAACACCGTCGACAGCGCGAACCCGTTTGCGAGCCAGGGCGGGGTGGGCTTCAAGTCGTTCGACGAGCTCCGCAACATGGTGCGGGCCTCGGCCGCGCTCGGCAAGACGCTCAACGTCGGCAATCCCGAGCTGCAGGAACTTGCGCGGGAGGTGTTCGCCGACCTGGAGGAGGCGCGTCCGTTCCTCGAGATCGACGAGCAGAACAACGTCATCGGCTTCAGGAAGATCGGCGGCGAGACGCCCGGCGAGGCGATTATCCAGTCCGTGCTGTCGGAAGTCGTTTCGCAGCGCATCGCCGCCTGCGCCGCCGAGCTTGGCACCGCGCAGGACGGCGTGGCGCTGGACGTGGGCGCCTACACGGGCGCGGCCGGCATGGACAAGCTACGGAGTGCGCTGGCGGAGGCGTTCCCCGCCGCGATCGAGCAGCACCAGGACGTGGCGAGGGCCGAGGCGCGCCCGGCTCCCGAGATTTTGCCGGGCGAGGTGCTGAAGCGCGGCGACGGCGTGTTCGGGCTCGACATCGACCACCTCAAGCAGCAGGGCAAGTTCGAGGCGTTCAAGCAGGTCTTCCTGGGGCTGCTGACGCGAGACGCCCGAGACGCCTACAACCAGCTCCACGACGAAGCGAAGATCCACGAAGCCGAGGCCCTGCTCGAATCGTGGATGCACCAGTCCTCGCCGATCATCGAAAGCCATAATACCACCTCATCCATCTTCATAAACAGCGGCAAGAGCCTGGAGAAGATCGGAAACGCGCTGCTGAAGGGTGCGCTGCCCCTCGACGGGAACGTCAGCTACGCCACGGTCACCGTCCTGCGCGACCTCGTCAACGATGCTGCTGCGCTGGCGTCCCCAACCGGCGAGTACCTGAGCGGCTTCAATACCGACGACATCGGCGAGGCCTACCAGCTTCTGCGGCGCAGCGGACTGACGGCGGAGCGCATCGACGCGTATTACACGACGCATGGCAACGACGCCCGGAATCTGGTGTCTGAGCTGGCGCTCCTGTTCAACATCAACCAGATGGACGCGAACGGGCTGGACGCGCTCAGCCTCCGCCTGTTTGGCAAGCCCATCGGCGAGTCCGACTCCAAGGAGCGGGGCGAAGTGGGCCACATCAGGAACATCATCGTCAGGAATGTCGGCGGCAACGTCAAGGTCAACGACCTCGACCCGATGTCCCGCCTCGCGCCGGAGCAGAAGGCCGCCGCGCTGTTCTTCATGCGCACGGCCTCGCCGACGACCGCCTACGTGGACGAGACGCTGAAAATCTCCAACGCGCTGAAGCAGATGGCCGACGTCCACGGGGCCGCGCAGGCCACCGTCACCTACGGCGGAATCCAGCTCAACCTCGTCAAGTCCGACGCCGGCGTGCTGACCGCCGAGGGGAAGGGATGGAGCGTCAAGACGTTGACCCTGCAAGGCAGCAAAGTCAAGGAGGTCGAGAAGACCATGGACATGATCTTCCCGTGTCCGCTCGACATCGCGTCGTTCATCAACCAGATCGAAGACGAGATCACCCTCAACGTGGGGGCGTACGGACGGCAGCAGGCGCGCGCGCTTCTGCCGGCCGTCGGGGACGACGCCGCGCAGGAGAGCAGCCGCGCGCGCCAGCTGGCTCTCAACGTCATCTTCAGCCTCACCGGCACCCTCGCGACGGAGCTCAGCGCGATCGCCACCCGCGACGTGCTGGCGATCGCGCGCGGCATGCTGGACCAGGCGGGCTCCCCGAAGAACTACCTCGCGGGCGAGCTTGCGAAGCTCGGGGGCGACGGCGTGGCGCGCTTCAACGGCGCGGCCACCCTGGAGCTCTACAAGCAGATGCAGAAAACCGACGCCGCGGACATCGACCGCATGGTCAAGCTGCCGGAGGAGAGCGCGGTGCGCGAAGGGGAGACGCTCGCCCAGGCGCGCGTGCGCCGGGTGCACGAGTTCGTGGCCGAGCTGGTGATGCCGGACGACACCACGCGCTACGACCTCGACCGCGCCGCGGGCCGGACCGACGCGGACATCATGCGCACGACGCTCCTCGCCCACAAGTACGAGCTGGGCGTGGTGCTGCGCTCGCTGGACACGTCCTCCAACATCCTTGAGTCGTTCAGCCTCGCGACCGGCGAGGCGAAGGACGGCAGCACGCCCCGCATCCACGAGCTGACCACCACCCTCACGGCCCGCATGTACCAGCTCAAGGCCCTGGTCGCCGAGGCCGGCGGCATCGACGCGTTCTACCGGCAGCTGGAAACCGGCGACGACCCCCGGATCCAGGATTTCCTCCAGGGCTTCTCCGGCGACCTCGCCTCCTCCTCCGACAAGGTGCTCGCCCGGATGCAGGGCGTGCTCACCGAGAAGCTCTCCGCCGCGTTCCGCCAGTCCACCGCCTCCGTGCAGGGCAAGCAGCTCTGGCAGAAGACGCTCGACGAAATCGCGGGCTCCGGTACGCTCGACGTCGACACCGGCTACGGCCAGCTGCTGATGGAGGCGCTCTCCACCTACTTCTCCAAGATGGAGCCGATCGACCGGCACCGCATGGCGTCCTCGCTGCTGCGCTTCGCCGGCGACCAGTCCAGCCTCGGCGAAATCCTGGGCGCGATGATCAAGGGCGCGGGCCCCGTGCTGCAGAAGCTCATGCAGGGCCTGCCGCAGACCGCGCTGCCGGACGATCTCCGCGAGGCCGTGACCGACCTCAAGAGCAACCTGCCGCCCATCTCCCCGGAAATGGTGCGCGCCTCCCTGCTCGACATGGTGCTGCGCTCCAACGGGCGCATCCAGCGCATCGAGCTCACCCGGTCGCTCGGCGCCGCCACCGTCGGGCAGGCGTTCCTCTGCAAGGTCGTGACCACCGACAACCCGCTCGGCGACGAGTGCGTGATCAAGCTGCTCCGCCCGGACGCGCAGAGCCGCGCCGCACGCGAGCGCGACCTCTTCCTCGAAATCGCCGAGAGGACCCCCGGCATGAAGGGCGTGTTCGACGTCCGCCTCGAGGGCATCTTCCAGGAGCTCGACTTCACGGTGGAGGCCAACAACATCAAGCAGGGGACGGTCTACACCTCCGGCGTGGTGAAGGATACCGTGGCGGGCGTGCGGAGCATGGAGCTGTACCCCTCCATCAACGCCACCGCCAACACGCTCGTCCTGCGCAAGGCGCCCGGCGTCACCTACGACCGGTTTGTCGCGCAGAGCAAGGCGAAGGTCGCCGGCATCGTCTCATCCTTCGAGCGGGTGCGGAACGAGGACGGCACCGTCACCTACAAGAGCGGCGACATGACCAAGGTGTTCCGCGCGCGGCGAAACCTGATCACCGCCTATGACGAGGTGCACGCCCGCCAGGAGCGGCTGGTCGGCTTCATGGAGAAGTGGGCGTACGAGGCCATCTTCGGCGACGGCTTCTTCCACGGCGACGTGCACGCCGGCAACCTCATGTGCGACGCCTCCACCCTCACGGTGATCGACTACGGCAACGCCTCCCGCCTGTCCGAGACAGACCGCGAGAACCTCAAGTGGGGTCTCGCGTGGATTCCGGCGCGCAACGCCAAGAACTTCGTCAGCTACTACGAGAAGCTGCTGTCGGCGGACGGCAAGAAGAGCCTGAACGCCTGCCGCGACGAGCTCGTGCGGAACCTGCAGAGCCTGTTCGACCGCAGCGACGTGTCCGACGTCGGGCGCGTGATGGCGGCGGCGTTCCAGCTGATCCAGCAGATGGACGTGGAGCTGCCCGGCCCGATCTTCAACATGATGCAGAGCATGCAGCGGCTGGACGAGACGGCGCGGCTCCTGAACGAGCAGATGGAGAACATCCGCACGACGGTCGAGTCCCTCGAACTGACCGCCGACCTCCAGCCCGGCGAAACGCTTCCCGCCTTCCTGCAGCCGTTCCACGAGATGGCGCATTCGGAGAAGAAGATCGGCGACGGCACCGACGTCACGTTCAAGGACCTGTTCCAGATGATGGCGAAACGCATCCGGGTCGGGGACATCCCCACCGACGAAGACATCCTACTCAACATCGACTTAAAAGGCGGGGCGTTCATCAAGGAGCTCACCTCGTATGGCCTCTCCGGTCGGCAGACGGAACCTTCTCCCCGCTACCAGGACCATCTCGAAGACCTCGTCAAGGCGGTTTTCGACTCCGAGGACCCAGACACGGCGAAGGCGGCGTTGTTCGGCGAGTTCGATCAGCTCAAGGCGCTGGCGACAAGCCTCGTCAACGAGGGCGACCCGTACCTTGCCATCGTCGCCAGCGGCCTGCTGGACGCACTCGCGCAGCAGCCGGCGTCGATGGAGGCCGGGGACCGCGACGCGTGGATGGCCTTCGCCAGCAATCTGGCCACCCAAGTCGGCCAGACGAACGACGCGATGTTCAACATCTGCGGCCGTACCATGCCGACGCGAACGTCCATAAGGGTGTGCCCGCCCTACGACGACGCCTCGGCGGGATTCGCGAACGCGGTCAACCGGGGCGGCGAAGAGTTTGCGAAACAGGTCGGCGTCGTCGGTGGGCTGCTCCAAGGCGGAATAGGGCTGCTCACGACGTTCCAGCAGCTCGCGAAAGAGGAGGAGCAGCGCGAGGCGCGCGCCGAATTCGTCGACAAAAACTATGGTAGCTACGCCAACGCCCACGGCCTCTTCGGGCTGGAGACGGCTACGGTCGAAAAGACGATGCGCGACTTCCGGTTCCGTCCGGACTTGCCGAAGATCCTGACGACGGCGGGGTGGAACACCTCGGCGGACAACCGTGCGGCCGTGGTCGAGACGCTGCGCTTCAACATCGACAACGTGATGCGCGACCTGGACGCCGCCGGCTTCCACCAGCGCACCGACCGCGCGGCGCAGGACGGCAAGCGCACGGCGTTCATCGAGCTGGCGATGACGAAGGTCTACGTCGCCCATCCCGAATGGAGCACCGGCCTCGCCGGCCTCAGCGACTCGGACATCGACCAGATCGCCGCCGGCGACGCCGACATCAGGACCGCGCTCGCGTTCCTGAAGCGCGTCGCCAATCCGCCGGCCCAGTCGTCGCAGGCGGCTCAGCCGCCATCGTCCGACCAGTGAAGTCTATTTCCAGATAGAAAGGAAGAAAAGAAGCATGACATTTGAAGAACTGATAGCCGCGTTCGGTGCCAAAATCGGGGTCGCACTCGTTGCCGACAACGAGTCCTGCGTCGTCGGCGTGGACGACATGACCGTGACGTTCCTGCATCTGGACGAGGCGGACAAGATTTCGATCTACGGCGAAATCGGCGAAACGCCGCAGGATGGGATCGAGGAGCTCCTCTCGACCATGCTGGAGGCCAACCACCTCTTTGCCGGCACGGCGGGGGCGACCCTCTCGCGCGACAAGAAGACCGGCAGGTTCTGCCTCTGCCGCGTCGAGCCGCTTGCGCTGCTCGACGCCGATTCGTTCGCGAGCGTGATGGAGTCGTTCGTGAATACCCTTGCGGTGTGGCGGAGCATCGTCGCGAACTACCGTCCCGACGAAAGCGGCGCCGCCGCTCCCGCCGCCGACCCACCGCCGTCCACAAGCTTCGGCGGCTTCCTCCGGGTGTAGTAATCAGAGGGGACATAATCAGAGGGGACAGACCCTTCGCGCATGCCACTGTAACGGCATAAAAGAAATGGTTTGGGTTGGCGGCGTGTAATCACGCGCGAATGATAAGGGATGATGCGCGGAAGCGCGGGGGATGGCAGGGGAAACCTCGCCGCGCCTGTCTTGGCCTGTGCATCAGGCAACCTTCGGATGCATGATACAGCGTGAGACGTAGCGCGACGACTACCACGCCCCTCTCCTTTGCAGTTCCGCCGCGTCCTTCTGCTCTGCGGAAAGCGCGCCGTCCATCGCCGCGCGCTCCGAGACGCGCCACTTGAAGTTCGCCGCCGCGCCCGCGCGCCGCGTCGTCGCCATCGAGAGGACGGGGTTCTGCGCTTCGATCTCCTGGTACATCCAGTGCAGCCGCTGCGTGTCGCCGTTCCGCGCGCAGTCGAAGATGCTGTTCGCCTGGGCGATGGTAAGGCCGCGGAGCGGGTTCGACCTCTCCAGCCATGCGATCGTCGCGTTTCTCTTTTCCTTCGCCATTACTTCAAGCCTTTCGTTTTTGGGCCGTGTAGAGGTGTAGAGGGGGAGAGTTTGGAGTCTGGGGGCTGCGCCCCCAGATTCTACACTTCTCCACATCTACACGGCTAAACATAATCTCACCCTCCTGAAGTCGGAATTGTGGTTGCGCCTCGCCGCGAACGGCGGCACGTACTCGCCTCCGAATCTCGCGGCGCGGACGCCGAGCGCGCCGGCGGTGCAGCGGTCCGAGTGGCCTTCGCTCGTGCGCTTCGCCGTGTAGTTGTACTTGCCGTCCTTCACGACCTGCTGCATCTCGTGCAGGTCCTCGCGAACCTCCACGTCCACCGGCACGCGCAGCTTCATCCCGTCGAACGCCGTGCGGAACTTCGGGAAGATGTCGCACTTGAACGGAACCGAGAACGTGCAGAGCTCCACCTTGCCGAACGAGTGCCCCGCAGGGTCATAGACTCCGAACCGCTTTGCCGCCATGTCGCCGAAGCCGACGCCCGGCCCCGTGTAGTCCACGCAGACAAGCTGGCACTTCTCGATGTACGGAGCCAAGTACTCGAACTGGTCCACCGTGTTCACGTTCTTGAAGCAGATGACCGCCCGCGTCCAGAGGACGTCCCCGACCTTCTCGTATATCCAAATTTGCGGTGTGTAATGTGAGACGATTGAAAACCCGGTCATGCGGGACGCGCGACTACCGAAAGGCGCAAAGTGGTAGTCAAGCGTTTCGCTCGACCAAGACCGCGAGGTTTTGCAACAGACTCTTAGGATTTCAGAACGAAAACCGGCCTGGACTTGATGGATCGCCAATGCTTACCGGGATCGCGGATTGCATCGACGATGTCCTGCCTATAGCCGTCCATCAGCTCTTCCAATTCTTCCAGCATCTGGCGTACGTCATGCCCGTAATAGTCCGACGACTCTGGATACTGCGGAAGATCGCAGAACCGACGTGCGACCTCTTCCCTGTCGCCTTCGGCTATCGCAAGCTTGAGCAGGAACTCCTGGTCGTACTGGCACCACGTCCAGTTTGTGTCCCAGCGCAGCTCCGCAAGCAACACTCCTTCGTTCGCCCTTGGAAGCGGCCAGGGCGGTGCGTCCGGTAATGCATCTGATGCCCGGTATGAGACCCGTTTCGGCAGACGCTTCCACGGGAAGTCTTCGTTCTCCGGCTCCGCCTTCCATTCCTGGAGCGGAATCGGATTCACGCCGGTTTTCAAGGCATGGACAAGCGCGATGTGGACAGCCTCGCGGACTCCGGCTTTCTCGGCCTCGTCAAGGACCTTCCTGAAGGATTCGACCGACCTGTGGTGTTCATAGCATCCCATCCAGTCAAGAAACTGCTCCGCAAGAATTGCCGCCGCCTTCGCGTTGTCTCCCTTTCCTGCGAACGCTTCCGCAAGTGGATTCTGCATCAGGCAGCTGTAGTCGTTCCCGTAGTCGCTCGTGTAACCGCTTGCGGCAACGCCCGCCCGTGCAACGTTGATTGCCTCGTCATACATCTCGTGGCTGTTCAAGAACTCGGCAACCTCTTTCCAGTTGTGAACCCGCGACACGTATTCCATGAGATACCTAGTTGCATTCCGCTCGTCTCCCGCCCGACGCCAGGCATCCCTTATCGCCTCCGCCTGATGCCACATCGCGAACGTAGTAGCCTTTCGATCCGCTTACTTTCGCAACGACGCCCATCCCCTCGACATGCGCAATCTCTTCGATCTCTTCAAGGTAGCCGTATGCGCGGCGACAAGCATTTCGTTGTACAATTGGCCGTCATTCGCTTTGCGGATTCCTGTTCATCCCATGCCATGCGCTCACCGGCGCAAGAGAAATTCGCCAGTCCCTTGTCCAGCTATGCGTGGCTTGGTTGAATACGTTGGTGTACCAGAGCCCATGCACTTCTCCAGCGGGAATGTCGATATGACCGTTTCCAGAGCGTCCGTACATGAGCAGCCTCTGGATTATCCCGGCTTGCGTTATGGTTCTCGGATAGTACGGCGACCAGTCGTCTGGCAGCCACTCCTGCCTCGGTCGTCCATCGACCGACAAGGCCGTGCCGCTGTGGCTCTCGTAAATGTCCTTCCAGCCACAGGCATGCCCCACTTCGTGTGAGACGTCCCTTGGCGTCGCGTCCGGCCCGACGACTATGCCGCGCTTCGTGTGGAACGCCCGTACCTGCGACGATGCAATCTCCCCGACAAAGTACAACTCAATGCCGCCGGTATTCGTCGCGTAATTGCAGAGGGCAACGCGAGACGCGGCGTTAGTGTAGTCAACAACATAAAGCTCGTTGCTCGTGACGACGGTGCGTTCAACTAGATTGAAGGCGAGCCCGACCTGAGAATACACCATGTTCATGTCGGAAATGCAGTCCGTGACGCGAGACGGGGCGGCCGCGACATCGCCGTTCGTCCTTGCAATGACATACGCCCTGACCTCCGCCGCAAAAGCGTCCAGCGCAGTCAGGCACAAGCCAAGCGCAACCGGCACAATGCGCCGCGCCATCATTTCGCGGCTCCTTTCCCTGCGCCGCCCTCCGCTTCCTGTGCCTTCCTCTTGTCTGCTTCGAGAACGAGGTCTCGCGCCGACTCAAGCCGCTTGAGCACATTGGCCATGACAAATGAATCGACAGGGCGTCCGCTTTTCAGGGCTTTCCCTATGTTGACCATTCTCTCCCTGCTAGCCGCATAATCCCCGTCCAGCATTGACAGCAGCCCGTCGATCTGAAGCACGTCCCGTACGTCCGGCTCGACGGCGACATGCCTCTTCATGAATTCGAGCATTTGCGTCCGCTCTTCGGCGGACATCGTTCCGTCCCTTGCTTTCTTCTCGCTCCGCCAGAAGAAAATCCCTCTTATCCGCCGATACGACGCACAGTCCGGGTCCGCGTACGTCGCCTCGACAAGTTCAGTGGTCTTGCCCAACGGCGCCAGCGCCTGGTACGACTGGAACGCAAGCGTCGCTGCCGGATCTCCTTTCACAAGTGCCACGCCGCGCAAGAGCGGAAGGCTCTCTGCCGTTCCGTACTTGCCAAGCATCATGGCAGCCCCCGCTCGGATGCTCTTCCGCGTCGCATTGGTCTCGCCGGCGGTCTTTTCGAGTATGTCAGCCATCACGGACGCCATGTCGGTATCGGCAAGCTCGTACTGGCGCTTCAATGCGTCAACCGACTCCCATGCGTCCGACTGTCCGCAGTCGAGGAATACGCTCCTCGGACCTACGAGGCTCTCGACAAGGGCGCCTTTGGCGTCCTTGGCCTTGTCCGCCGAAACGGGCTCATCGGCAATCGCCATGCCGTTCAGCATGGTTGCCGCCGTCAGGATGGATATGATTCTTTTCATCGTGTCGTTTCTTTTTTTGTCATTTCTGCATACAGCTTGAAGAGATGCGCGACGATCTCGGGTTCGGGCGTGTCGGCGGCGAGGCCGTAGGCGGCGAGAACGGCGCGGTCGTTAGCCTCGTGCGCGGCGCGGAGGTCGGGCGGCATCGTCAGCGGATCGTAGAGGTCGGCAAGCGACGAATCGGGATAGCGGGCACGCGCGTCGAGTATCGTCTGGGCGGTCTGGGAGATTTTGGAGATGACTGGCGGGACTGGCGAATCTGGCGAGACGGGCGTTGCGACTGGCGGGATACCTGTTTCAACCGTCCCGCGCGTCCCGTCGCCGCCTGTCCCGCAAGCCGCGCCAGTCCCGCCTATCATCCCGCACGTCCCCAACTCCGGCCATGGAAAGTTGTTGTAAACAATCGCGGCAGAATAGCGGTAGTCGCTTTTCAATCGCCCTGCCACCACGCGCATCCACGCCATGTGCGCCGAAGAAGTGAGAACGCCGAAATGGTAGAGCGTCGCGCCGGGAACAATCAGCGCGGCGTTGTTGGCGATGACGCCAAACGGCATAAACGACATTGGCACGTATTCGCGATTCTCCGACGACGTTGCAGGTATCAGCAAGTAGTTCCCGCTTTCGGGCTGGCGGATTTCGCCGAAGAGCGCGGGCGTCGCGGCAAGGCGGCGCGTCGCCTCACGCTTGCTCGCGAGTCGGAGCTCGCGCACCTTGGCGACGGCCTCCATCACGGGCGGCACCGCACGGATCGCTGCAGGCAAGGCGTCTTTCAGCCAGAGGCACCAGCGCGAGACGTTGTTGATCGACTCGTGCGAGCCGACGATGCGGCGGAAAAGCGGCTCTGCGGCGGGATGGCGCGCAAGCACCTCGGCGCGGCGTTCCGCAGACCAGTCCGAGAGGAAGCCGCCGTCGTTTGGCATCGAGCCGAACACCAGCGGCAGGTCGGCGGAAAGCGCCGCGCGGCGCGACTCGATCCAGGCGTCCGGCCCCGGCATCAGGTAGGCGTTGATATGCTCGGCGGAAATGACGCGGCCGTTGTCGAAAATGGTCTTTAGCCGTGTAGAGGAGAAGAGGTGTAGAGCTCTTGGGGTCTGGGGGTCTTGCCCCCTGTTTCTCCACTTCTCCACTTCTACACGGCCATTTTTACACTCGACATGGAACCCTACGATCACGCAATGCACATGGGCCTTCTCGCTCGCTATCGTCTCGTTGTCCCAGCTGAATGTGCGGTGCGCGAAATCAATCTCCACGCCGTAGCCCTCGACAAGCGGCTTCCAGAGCGTGACCACGCCGTCGCCCTGGCAGATGGAATTGGTCGAGACGAAGGCGCAGCGGGGAGGGACGGGCTTTGTCCCGTCCTCGGCCGCGACGAAGCGCGGCCCTCCCATGCAATCCACCGCTTTCTTGTAGCACGCCGTGACATAGTCCAGGTTGCCGAGGCCCTTCCAGTCCTTGCCGAAGACGTGTTCCATGTCTGCGGCCTGGTTGTCGGACTTGTTCCTCGCCCCGCGAAACGGCGGGTTGCCCATGATGTAGTCGGCTTGCGGCCAGTCCATGCGAAGCGCGTTGCCTTCGATAATGTTCGCGTAGTCCTTAAGCGGCAGGTAGTCCGGCTCGCGGTGAAGTATCTCCGCCGTCTCGTGGCGCATCTGCGCCTCGGCGATCCAGAGTGCAGTCTTTGCGACGGCTACGGCGAAGTCGTTTATCTCGATACCTTGCAACTGACCGATGGAAACCTTGATGCGGTTGTTTGGGTTTTGGGGTGTTTGGGTGTTTGGGTTTTCGGCCGAATCGAGGTCGAGCTCGCCCTGCCCCTGCTGCAACGCGGCGATGATGCGGTTCTCGAGGCGCCGGAGGCAGATGTAGGATTCAGTGAGGAAGTTCCCGGAGCCGCAAGCGGGGTCCAGGAACTTGAGCGCGGCGATTTCCGCCTGTAGCGCGAGGAGCTTTTTCCTGCCTGCGGCGCTCAAACACGGAGTCTTTTGAGACGCAGAGGCACGGAGAGCCTTTTGAGATTGCGCACGCGCGCCCTCCCCATCAAAACTCCGTGTCTCCGAGTCTCCGTTCCCTCCGTGTTTAGGCGCCGCAGGCATCTCCTCCACCCCCAGCCGCCACACGAAGAAGCCGATGGGGAAATCGCCCTTCACATTGTCGAAGGTGTCTGCGGGAACGATGAAACACTTTTCCAGCGTACCGTGGAATGCTTGCCTAAACGCCTTGAAGTTGGGCGACTGAAGGTGCTTCAGCTTCGAGAACTCGGCAAGGACACACCCAGGAATCTCATCATGGATATGCATGAAGAACTGCGCAAAAAGTTCCCGGCCAGCGATACCGATCTTCTCCAGATAGCGGTTGTACGTAGCGTGGACGACAGAGACGTCCGTCTTATTCTTTCCCGTGCCGGAACGCTGACGGATGTCTCCCGCCTCCGCGTACGGCGGATTGATGTAGATGATGAGGTGTTTGCGCTTTTCCGGATCGTCGATGATCGCCTTCAGTCCCTGCGGCAGCTTGTCGAAATGATCGTTGAGGAAGTCGAAGCGGAACACGTGCGAGTCGAGGAGGTTCGCGCCGAACTTGATGCGCTGGCGGATCACGTCGACATCCTGCTGGTCGAGAGTGGAGACCCAGACGTTGTATTTGTTCGTAAGGCCTACTTCAAGGTTGCCGGTGCCTGCGCAACAGTCCCACACGTAGTGGTCGTCCTGCCAGTTTTCGCCGAGGACGGTGGCAAGGTAGTCCTGCGAAAGCGAGACCCACTTCTGCGGCGTGAAGAAGGATCCCTTACGCTCGCGCACGTCCTGCGGGACGAGCAGGTCGCGCCGGTTGACGATGTAATTCCAGTATTCCCTGCGGGGCGGACGCTTGTAGCGGTTCCAGAAGATACGGTGCGCCTTCTGTCCGTCAGAGAATGAGATTTCAGAGAAGAGCTGAAAACCGAGGGAATTCTTGCCGCACGACTGACGGTAATGGTCATTCATCAGGAGAACATTAAGCTTGTCCGTGATGGCGGCGTTGTCGGAGGAAAAGATGTCGGCGAGAAAGAAGTCCGCGTCGATGATGCCGTTCTTCTTGGCTACGGTCCAGTCCGGCACAAGAATGGTGGGCATTACCGTCTCGCGCCAGCGTTGGTAGATGTGTGTGAAGTTGTTCTTGGTGATCTGAACGAGCGAGCCGCCCGTTCCTCCGATATGGAGATTCGTCTTGATGAAACGGCGGAGCTCCGGCTCGTCCTTGACGAAGTCGAACTCGAGCGTGGCGGATTCAAGGATGCGTATGACGCGCTGGTAGAGATCGCCGAACTCGCGCGTTTCGTGATCGGATGGGGCTACATTCCAGTTGAAGTCGTTCTGGTAGAATATCTCCACCACCTCCGAATAGGGAATAAAAGCGATCCGAGCGGCATTGAATGCTGCAAGGTACTTCGGCGGGAGGTGCCGATCGAAGGTGCGTTCCTTGCCGATAGTAAGGATTAGTTGGACGAGCGCAAAATCGAGCGATGCCTCCGTACCCCGTTTCGCCTCCGCCCATAACACGCTTTCGGCATCGCACAGCGGGAGATCGGTTGCGGGAACGGCGACACAGAAATCAACGTTTCCCACGATCTGCGTCGTATCAAAGTTAGGAAACCACTCGGCGGCGACCTTGTTCTTAAGTTCTTCCTCTCGAATGTTGGGAGGATAGCGACCGGATCCCGCGCCCTTTCTAGCCTCTCCTCTTCGAACGTTCATCGCACCCCTTCCCCAGCCCGCTTCGTCATACGGAACTTATACGATCCCAAGGGCTTACTGAAGCGAGAAACGCCTAAAACAGCACGTCGACTAGCATCCGGCTTCGTCGGAAACCTTATCGTTTCGTTCGCCGTCGTCAGCGGCTTGTTTTCTCCTAACATTCTAAGGGCCTCTCTCGGTGCTAGTTCGAGGCCCTGAGATTGCCTTCTTACACGTCCGAAGAGAGGCCGCGCTTGCGCGCGCCCCGCAACGAATCGTGTAATAAGAAATTTCTCAGGTTCCGAACTAACGATTTGCTGCAGTTGCCTGCAATGTAACACCTTTGCGGACGGATGTCCGCCTAGGCTATGTCCCTTCTTGCCGACCGTTTCGCGAGCCGCGACAAAGCGCAACCTTCCCGACACGGGCGGTTTGAATTGCCGCTATTATACCCAATCGCAGCGGCGAGTGTCTAGCCTAAAGCGGCCCACAAACGACAGCAGGGCGCATCTCCGTTTTTCACAAAGGCGCGTTGAGATGGGATTCG
>JAEEGK010013437.1_pt1 | contig 18445 bp, 16 predicted proteins | sample 8958771 | NCBI WGS metagenome assembly JAEEGK01 (sample SAMN16246547, study PRJNA631951) | gut metagenome | biome: gut microbiome; feature: rumen; material: SC-attached | host: Bos | place: Iran: Karaj | collected 2018-10
TTTATAATGCTTAGCTTGCTCCTGACGCTTTAGTTTCTTAAAGAAACTGACGCTCGTATTGATAAATTGTATTACAATTTCTCGGTACTTGCTTGTACTTTCCTTTCAGTCTTTTCAATGAACTTTTGATTAAAAACCCGCTCGTGTTCCGAACGGGATTGCAAAGGTACTACCTTTTTTTGAATCCACAAATTTTTTCTGACTTTTTTTCAAAATTTTTTTGTCTGCCCCACAAACACACCCCAACAGGGACCATATATAAGGAATATTATATATATTTGTACCTATGGAAAAGAAACTGGTTATCATCCCCACTTACAACGAGAAAGAGAACATCGCCGACATCCTGAACGCCGTGATGACTCTTCCCGGAGAATTTCACGTACTGGTTATCGACGACGGCTCCCCCGACGGGACCGCCTCCATCGTCAAGGGAATACAGGAGTCCCAGGACCGCATCCACCTCATCGAGCGCAGCGGCAAGCTGGGCCTCGGCACGGCTTACCTCGCCGGCTTCAAATGGGCGCTGGAAAACGGCTTCGACTATGTCTTTGAAATGGACGCCGACTTCTCCCACGACCCCAAGGACCTCCTCCGCCTGTTCGCCGCCTGCGCGAAGGAAGGCGCAGACCTGGCCATCGGCTCGCGCTATTGCAACGGCGTGTCCGTGGTGGACTGGCCGATGGGACGCATCATCATGAGCTGGTTCGCATCGGCCTACGTGCGCACCGTACTTTGCATGAAGGTGTACGACACCACCGCAGGATTCGTCTGCTATACCCGCAAGGTACTGGAAGGGATGAACCTGGACGACGTCCGCATGAAGGGATACGGCTTCCAGATCGAGATGAAGTACACCGCCTGGAAGAAGGGATTCAAGCTGCAGGAGGTCCCCATCATCTTCACCAACCGCCAGAAGGGCACCTCCAAGATGAGCGGAGGTATCTTCGGCGAGGCTTTCTGGGGCGTCATGGCCCTGCGCTTCCGTAAGTTCTAACAGTCTTTCCTGGCAAACAGATCTTTGCCTCCCAGGTTCAGCTGCGTCAGGATGACGCCGCCGATGGCTATGGCGAGGCCCACCCACTGCGCCCCGCAGAGAATCTCGTCACCCAGCACAAAGCCCGCCAGGGCCGTCACCACCGGGTTCAGCGCCTGGAAGATGCTGGATTTGGCCACGCCCAGCTTGCCGATCGCATAGGCCCAGAGGGCAAAGGCGATGGTAGAGCAAAGGATGGACAGGCACAGGATGGGCTCCCACACGCTCCAGCTGCCATAGACCTCCGGGGTATAGTTCTCCATACCGCGCGTCAGGAACAGAGGCAGGAAGAACAGCGAGCCGATAAAGAACTGGTACATCACGATGACCGTTGGCTTGTACCCCTGCGTCAGGGCTTTGGTGAGCGTGGCATAGGCTACCTCGGCCACTACGGCCAGCACCAGCACGGCGATACCGAAGTAGAACAGCCGGCTTTCACCGCGGTGCGCCTTGGTCACCAGCACCAGGCCCGCCAGGCAGATGACCATACCCACGATGTGCTGCCAGGTAATGCGCTCCTTGAAGAACATCACGCCGGCGAAAATGGCCAGGATGGGCGTAGAAGCGATCACCAGCGAGCTGATGGTAGGCGATCCGGTGAACTGGATGCCATAGGTCTCACAGAAGAAATAGATAAAGGGCTCGCAGGCCGCCAGCAGGAAAAACGTCATGAAATGCTGCGGCTGCAAGTACATCTTATACCCGCATACAAGATTGATAATCAGCAGAATGAAAGCCGCCGCCAGGATACGGATAGGCAGGAAGAACTCCACCGGAATATCCTGCGCCACCAGACGCCCGGACCAGATATAGGAAAGTCCCCAGAACAGGATGGCCAGTATGGCGGCCGAATAAGTCTTCAATTTTTCCATAGTCTATTTAAGCAGTCTGAGCCCGATTCTGCGGCGCTCCAGGTCAACGGAAAGGACCTGCACCTTCACATGCTGGTGCAGCTTCAAAACCTTAGAAGGGACCGCCATCCCCTTGACGCCCATCTGGGACGCATGGATGAGGCCGTTCTCGTGCAGGCCGATGTCCACGAACGCGCCGAAGGCCGTCAGGTTGGTCACCAGGCCGGGAAGTTCCATGCCCGGCTTGAGGTCTTCGATCTCGCGGATGTCGTCGGCGAAGGAGAACTCCTGGGCCGATTCGCGCGGGTCGCGCCCGGGCTTCTGCAACTCTAAAATAATATCGTTAATTGTCGGCAGACCGAAGTCTCCCTCGACATAGGAGGCCGCCTTGATCTTCTTGCAAAGCTCGGCGTTCCCCACCAGCTCCTTCGTGGAGACGCCCAGGTCGCGGGCCATCTTGTCCACGATGTGGTAGGCCTCGGGGTGCACGGCCGAGTTGTCCAGCGGATTGGCCGCCCCGGGGATGCGCAGGAAGCCGGCGCACTGCTGGAAGGCCTTGGCGCCCAGGCGGGGCACCTTCTTGAGCTGCTCGCGGGAGGTGAAGTCGCCGTTGGACGCGCGGTACTCCGTGATAGCCTTGGACAGAGCCGGGCCGATGCCGCTCACATACTGCAGCAAATACGGGCTGGCGGTGTTCAAAGCCACACCCACGCTGTTCACGCAGCTTTCGACGGTGTTGTCCAGCTTCTCTTTCAGAAGGGCCTGGTCCACGTCGTGCTGGTACTGTCCCACGCCCAGGGACTTAGGGTCGATCTTGACCAGCTCGGCCAGGGGGTCCATGAGGCGACGGCCGATGGAGACTGCGCCGCGGACGGTGACGTCGTACTGGGGGAATTCCTCGCGGCCGACCTCGGAGGCCGAATAGACCGACGCGCCGTCCTCGCTCACCGTGAACACGCGCACGCTCTCCGGAAGGCCCACCTTGCGGATGAAATCCTCCGTCTCGCGGCCGGCGGTGCCGCTGCCGATGGCGATGACCTCGATGGCGTACTTATCGGCCAGATCGGCCACTTTCGTGATGGCTTCGATCTTCTTGGACATCGGGGGGTGCGGGTAGATGACGTCGTGCGCCAGGAGGTTACCCTGGGCGTCCAGACAGACGACCTTGCAGCCCGTGCGGAAGCCCGGGTCGATGGCCATCGTGCGCTTCTGCCCCACGGGCGGGGCCAGGAGAAGCTGCCTCAAATTCTCTCCGAAGACGTTGATGCTTTCGATATCGGCCTTTTCCTTGGCCTCGCGGATGACTTCTCCGGTGATGGAGGGGTCCAGGAGGCGCTTCCAGGCGTCGTCCACGGCTTCGCGGACCTGGAGGCCCGCCTCGCGGGACGGATAGCCCTGCGCCTGGCAGTAGTCGTAGTAGAGTTTATTGCCGCACTTTTCTCCGTCGGCGTCGATGTCCACTTTCAGGAAGCCTTCTTCCTGGGCGCGGAGCATGGCCAGCAGGTTGTGTGCGGGTATTTTGCTGATGGGCTGGCTGAAGCTGAAGTAGCTGCGATACTTGGCAGCTTCGGGGTTTTCGGTGCCGGCCTTGGTGGCCTTGGATTCCACGCGGCGGGTGCGGTAGATGCTGCGCAGCGTCTCCCGGTTGGCGGCGGTTTCGCTGATGCGCTCGGCGATGATGTCGCGGGCGCCCTGGAGGGCTTCCTCCACGCTGGTCACCTCCCCTTTCACGTACTTGCGGGCCTCGTCTTCCGGGCGGGCGAGCTTGCCGGTCCAGAGGACATCGGCCAAAGGTTGGAGACCTCTGGCGACGGCGACGGTGGCGCGCGTCTTGCGCTTGGGGCGGAACGGCAGGTACAGGTCCTCGAGCTCGGCGCTGCTGGTGCAGTTTTCAATCTGCTTCTGCAGGGCCGGGGTCAGCTTTTCCTGCTCCTCGATGGTCTTGAGGATGGAGGCCTTGCGCTTTTCCATCTCTTCGAAGACCTCGGTCCAGTGCTTGATCTCGGCTACGTCGATGTCGTTCAGGCCGCCGGTGCGCTCCTTGCGGTAGCGGCTGATGAAGGGAACGGTGCAGCCGTCGGCGAAGAGCTGGGCGCAGTTTTCCACCTGCCAGGCCTGGACGCCCAGCAGCTGCGCAATATATTTAATGTATAGTTCTTTCATTAGTCCTGGGAGAAGTCTTTAAGTTGTCCGCGATAGGCGCTGAATATCTTGGATTTGGACAGGAAGCCGCAGTAAATGCGGTCCTGCGTCACTACGGGCAGGTTCCAGGCGCCGGTTTTCTCGAACTTGCGCATCACGGAGTCCATGCTCTCGTCGGGGGTCAGGTACTCGGGGGCGGTGCGCATGTAGTTGTACACGTGGCGCGTGTCGTAGAGGTCTGTCTGGAACATGTCCTGGCGAATGTCGTCCAGGCCGACGAAACCCTGGAAGTGATGCCGGGAGTCCAGCACGGGGAAGATGTTGCGCTCGGACTTGGCGACCACCTGCACCAGCTCGCCGAGGGTGGCGTCAATGCGCACGGGCTTGAAGTCGGTCTCCACGAGGCCTTCGGTCTTCATCAGGGTGAGGACGGCCTGGTCTGCCTCGTGGGTGAGGAGTTCTCCGCTGGCGGCGATTCGTTTGGTGTAGATGGAGTATTTTTCAAACATGCGGGTGACGCCGTAGGAGACGGCCGATGTAAAGATCAGCGGCACCAGGAGCGTATATCCGCCGGAAATCTCGGCGATGAGGAAGATGGCGGTGAGGGGCGCCTGCATGACGCCTGCCATGAGGCCGCCCATGCCCACGAGGACAAAGTTCGAGACGGGGACATCGGCCTTCATCAGATTGAGCGAGGTGGCCACGACGAAGCCGGCGATGGCGCCCACAAAAAGGGTGGGGCCGAAGGTTCCTCCGACGCCGCCCCCCGCGTTTGTGAAGGTCATGGAGAAGACTTTCAGCAGGAGGACGAGCAGGAAGAACACGGGCACGGCCCAGGGCTTGGTCACCAGGAACTGAAGGGGCGTCTGGCCGATCTGTGCGGCCTGCCCGTTCAGGAGGGGGCTCAGGAAGTTGTAGCCTTCTCCGTGCAGCGGAGGGAACAGCAGGATGAGGATGCCAAGGGCGACGGCCGAGAGGAACCACTTGAGATAGGGGTTCTTGAGGCGGCCGAGCTTGTCCTCCATGGAGAGCGTGGTGCGGATGAAATACAGCGCGCAGAGACCGCAGGCGATGCCGAGCAGCAGGTAGAACGGGATGTTGTGCATGCTGAAAGGCTCCACCGTCGCGGCGAAGACGTTCTCCCGGCCGAGGATGAGTTCGCTCACAAGGGTGGCCGATACGGAGCTCAACAGGAGGGGCAGGATGCCGCTCATGGAGAGGTTAAACAGCAGGATTTCCAGAGTAAAGAGGACGCCGGCGAGGGGGGCGTTGAAGATGCCCGCCACGGCGCCGGCCGCACCGCAGCCCAGCAGGAGGGTCATGCCGCGGTAGGACATGCCGCAGTATCGGCCCAGATTGGAGCCGATGGCAGCGCCGGTATAGACGATGGGTGCCTCTGCGCCGACGGATCCGCCGAAGCCGATGGTGAGGGCGCTGGTCACGAGGGAACTCCAGGTGTTATGGTTCTTGATCTTGGATTCGTTCTTGGAGACGGCCTGCAGCACTTTGGTGACGCCGTGGCCGATCTTGTCCTTGATGACGTACCGGACGAGGAGCATGCTCAGGAGCATACCCACACCGGGGAGCACCAGGATGGCCCATGGGTACGGGGTGGTGATCAGGGCCAGTTTTCCCTGAATCCAGTGGATGGAAGTCTTAAGAAGTACGGCGGCAAGTCCACACAGGGCGCCCGTCACGATGGAGAGCACCAGCAGCGCGGTACGTTCGGGAACCAAACGCAAAAGGGCCCTGACAGGGCCCCAGATAAGTTTTATGCCACCACGGTTTGCCATGGGCTATTCGTCGTCGCTCCCGTTGGAGTACTGGGCGATGTTGTCGTCGGGGAGGGTTTCTCCGGAGGCGTCGGAAGCGTCGGCGCTTCCTCCGGCCACTGCCTCGTTCTCTGCGTCTTCCTCTCCCTCCAGCCAGCGTGCCACATCCTCCATATCGTCTGTCTTGACGTTGATTTTAACCAGATAAATGGAATCGGCAGTTTCTACCGTCACTGCGTAGAAGAAGGTGCCGTCCGGCTTCGGATACTTGACCAGGTCCGTGAGATAATCACTGAATCCCTTGGGGTATTTTTCTGCAAAGGCGGCGGCGAGGTCCGGATGACCTGCCATCTTCTCGTAACTTACCACATGTCTTTTCTTGCTTTCTGCCATAGCTTATCTTTTCTTCTTATTTCGTGCTGCAATATTAGTGGAGTTTTTTGAACCTTGCAAGGGGTGCCCGCTTTTTTTGGAAGAATTTTTAAAGAAAAACGACTTTTGGCGTTGTTTTTTTTCAGGGTCGTGTTCTGTGAACACAGGGCTCATGTCGCGGGGGTCCAGACCGGTGTAGAACATGACCGAGGAGGTGGTCATGGGAGTGGGCGTGAAGTCCTGGACCTGGTCCATCCAGATGCCCTTGAGGGCGGGGTGGTTGGCCAGTTTCTCCATATCCTTTAAGGTACAGCCGGGATGGGACGATATAAAATAAGGTACAAGGCCCACGTGGGTACCGGCTTCGCGGTTCACGGTGTCGAACTCCTTGCGCAGGCGCTCGAAGAGTTTGAAGGTGGGCTTGGCCATCTTCTGCAGCACGTGGTCTTCGGTATGTTCGGGGGCCACCTTGAGGCGGCCGGACGTGTGGTTCAGGACGAGGGTCTGGAGGTAGGGCTTGGAGCTGTTGTCCACGAAGCCGTCTTCGGTGAGGAAGAGGTCGTAGCGGATGCCGCTGCCGATGTAGCTGTGGCGGATGCCCTTGGTGCTGTCGATGCGTTTGTACAGTTCCATCAGGCGGGTGTGGTCGCACTCCAGGTTAGGGCAGCGTTTGGGGAAGAGGCAACTGCGGCGCTTGCACTTGTCGCACAGTTCCAGGTTCTTGCCGTGCATGCCGTACATGTTGGCGGTGGGGGCGCCTACGTCGGAGATGTTGCCGGCGAAGTCGGGCAGGTTGTTGAGCTGCTTGACTTCCTGGAGGATGGATTTCTCGCTCCGGCTCTGGATGAATTTGCCCTGGTGGGCGGCGATGGTACAGAAGTTACAGCCGCCGAAGCAGCCCCGGTGGGTATTCACGGAGAACTTGATCATGTCGTACGCGGGGATGCGTTTGCCTTTGTAGCGGGGGTGCGGCAGCTTGGTGAAGGGCAGGTCCCAGAAGGAGTCCATCTCTTCCGTAGTTGCCGGCGGATAGGGCGGGTTGATCTGGACGTAGCCGTCGTGCACGGGCTCCAGGATGGTGTCCGGGTGCATCATGTTGGCGTGGGTCTCGATCCAGTGGAAGTTCTCTGCGAAGGCGCGTTTGTCCCGGCAGCATTCCTCGAAGCCGTGGAGGATGAGGGTTCCGGTTGCTTTTCCGTCATTCCCGGTCCCCTTCCCGTCATGCCCGACCTGAGCGCCGTCATGCCCGACCTGATCGGGCATCCCTCCCTTTACGAAGAACGCTATCTGCGGAATCTGCTGCATCCTGTGCCTTGACCAGCCTTTTTCGATGCCCTTGGTGAGCTCCAGCATCGGCCTTTCGCCCATTCCGTAGCAGAGGTAATCGGCCCCGGAGGTGACGAGGACGGAGGGCATGAGGCAGTCCTTCCAATAGTCGTAGTGGGTGAGGCGACGCAGGGAGGCTTCGATGCCGCCGATGATCACGGGGACGTCCGGGAAGAGCTTCTTCAGGATCTGGGTATAGACGGTGACGGCGTAGTCGGGTCTGGCGCCGGCCTTTCCGTCGGGGGTGTAGGCGTCGTCGTGGCGCAGGCGCTTGGAGGCTGTGTAGTGGTTCACCATGGAGTCCATGGCGCCGGCATTGAGGCCGAAGTACAGCCGGGGCGCACCCAGCTTGCGGAAGTCGCGGAGGTCGTCGCGCCAGTTCGGCTGCGGTACCACGGCCACCCGGTAGCCCCACTTCTGGAGCCACCTGGCAATCACGGCCGTCCCGAACGACGGATGGTCGATGAACGCGTCCCCGGAGAACAGGATAATGTCAATATAATCCCACCCCAGCGCCTCCACCTCCTTCACCGAGGTGGGAAACATGTATGCCTCTTGATTCGTCTGTCCCATATCAACGGCAAAATTACAAAATATTTGCTTTTGTGTGAATTAGTTATTATGTTCGCATTATTAATTGTTAGTTTTTTTTGAACAATTCCGGACCGGAACAGCCCCGGTATTTAGACACTAAACTTTAAACTAACAACGATTTAAACTATGAAGCCAATTAAACATATCATTCTTCTTTTGTCTGTATTCTTCGGAATCACAGCCATGGCTCAGACTGGCAAGCCCGCCCAGGTCAAAAAGGTTGTCGGTAAAGCCCAGATCGTCGTGGATGGAAACCGCGAATGCCTGGTTCTCAAGACCGGCAGGAAGTCCATGAACTTCAACGCAAGTTTCTACCCCGAGGACATCGAGCTCCAACTCGACGAGCGCGCCTACCGCCTGCTTGAAGACCTCCTGGCCTCCCCTTATGGCCGCAACGTCACCGTGAAGGATGTGTATGGTTTCAACGTGCAGATCGCCCGCGCCCGAGTATTGGAAAAGAACGGTCTCATCTTCACGATGGGTACCAGCAACGTTCCCATTACGCAGGACGAGTGGAATGCCCTGAAGAAGGCTTCTGTGCTCTGGCAGAGTCCGCCAAGGTAAACCCCAGTATGGAGGAGAGAGGAGCGTTTACTCCACGTACAACAGCAGGCCTTTCAGGTACTCCCCTTCCGGGTGGTAGATGTTGACGGAATGGTCCGCGGGTTGGTTCAGGCGGTCCAGGATGCGGACGCTGCGGCCGGTTTCGGCGGCGGCGCTGAACACCGCCAGGGCGAAGGCTTCCTTGTCCACCACCTGGGAACAGCTGAACGTAAATACAAAACCGCCCGGAGCCACCTTGGCGATGGCGGCGGCATTCAGACGCTGGTAGGCACGCAGGGCGTTCTTCAGGGCACCGCGGTGCTTGGCAAATGCCGGCGGATCCACGATCATGAGGTCGTAGGCGCCGTCGGGCACATTCTTGACAAAGTCAATGGCGTCGGTGCAGTAGGAAGTGTGCAGCGACGAATCGAATCCATTCAGGGCAACGTTCTTGTCCACCATGTCCATGGCACGCTGGGAGCTGTCCACGGAATCCACGTGGGCCGCGCCGCCGGCCAGGGCATAGATGGAGAAGCCGCCGGTATAGCAGAACAGGTTCAGGACCCGGCGGCCCTTGGCCAGGGAACCCACCCGGAAGCGGTTCTCCCGCTGGTCCAGGAAGAAGCCCGTCTTCTGGCCCTCGCACCAGTTCACCAGGAACTTGTTGCCGTTTTCCAGGACAACGAGTTCGTCGAGAGATGCCCGGTCGGAGCCGGGCATGACGCGGTCGGGGCCGGGCATGACGCGGGGGGATTGATACAGATAGCCGTCCACCAGATCCAGGCCTGCCTTGAACGGCGCAGTGCCGGAACTCTTGTCGTACACGGCTTTGAGACGGTCCCCGTACAGTTCCTGCAGGGCCGCGGAAATGGCAGCCTTAGCGCGGAACATACCCACCGAATGGGCCTGCAGCACGCAGACACCGTCGTAATAGTCGATGATCAGGCCCGGCAGGCCGTCACCCTCGCCATGCACCAGACGGTAGCAGGTAGTGGTGGCCGATGTAGCCAGACCGCAAGCCTCCCGCAGCGCATAGGCGCGGGACAGCATCCGCAGCCAGAAATCCGGCTGCGTAGGGTCCTCGTCGAAGCTGAGAACACGCACGGCAATGGAGCCAATCTGGTAATGGCCGCAGCAGAGCACGCGGCCGTCCGCGGCGCAGACGCTCACGAGGTCTCCCTCGGCGGGATGGCCCTGGATTTGGGCGATGGCCCCGGAGAAGACCCAGGGATGGAAACGCAGGAGGGACTCCTCCCGGCGGGGTTTCAGGATGACTTTATCCATTGTCTTGGTAACGTTCAGGGTGAAGTTGTTCGGGAGTCAGGGGATGCTTTTCGGAAGCGAGCAGCTTCAGGTACATCTCCCGGCAGATCCAGGCGTCCGTAGCCGCATACTTCTGCTGACCTTCGGACAGATGTTCGGCTTCCCAGTTGGAAAGCTGCTGGGCTTTGGAGATTTTCACGCCCAGGATGATGGCGGCCATCTTCTTGACACTCTTGTCGCGGATGCCGTATTCCCACACTACGTTCTGCAGGTCCACGAAATTCTTGGCTGCGAACTTGGTGATCTTCTGCAGGCCGCGGATGTCGTCCAGGGTGGCGGCGCCTACCTTGACGATGCAGGGGTTGGCCAGGACTGCGGCCAGCGCCCGCGGAAGCCCGCATTTCTTAAGGCGGAACAGGAACGCCTTACCGCTTCCGGACAGCTGCAGGATGGCCGTTCCGGAGGAATGCTGTTCAGGGGAAAAGGTAGGGCGGGTCTCGGTATCGAAACCGATCACCTTCTGCCTTTTCAGGTAACGGACCGCCTGGGCCAGCGTCTCGGCATCGTCAACGATGACAATCTCGCCGGGGAACGTAGCCAAAGGAAGGGCGGCTATTTCATCCGGGTTAATCGAGATTTGGAACATACTTGAGACGGGGTTTTCCCTCGGCCGATTCGGCGGTTTCGTAATAATGGACTACGGGTCTGGTGATCCGGTGAGTGAACATGTGATGCTCCCGCATGGTGTCGTAGGTAACACGGATGATCGAGTTGATGGGGTCCCAGATGGGAATATCCATCTGCATCAGTTTCAGTTCCGAGCGGAGCAGGGTGAGGTCCACGTAGTAGTCGTCCACCAGGATGGCGTCCAGCTCTCGGCCGGTCTGGCGGTACTGGCGCAGCAGGCTGCGCAGCTGAGTGCGGACATCCACGGCCGATTCGGGGACGAGGACGCTCAGCTGGGCATCGGCCCAACCCTTCTGGGCGAAGACGGCCTCCCACGCACCGCTGCTGCTCACTTCATGCGAGGTCCAGACGGCGATGGAACGGGCGCCGGCGGCGTAGGCCTCGTCCAGCATGGCGTGCACCGGCGAAATGACACGGCAGTTACCGCCGCACATCTGCTGAAGGGTATCTACGTCAAACAGTCCCCACTGCGCCTGCAGGGAGGATGTGTAAATAAGCAGTTTGGAGCGCTCCTTGCGGAGGCGGGGTTCCAGGTCGCTGGCCGAGCGCCAGGCAAGGCTGTCCCACGCGCTGACGGCGTTGATTACGGCAGCGTCTCGGAGACTGTCCGTATCCTGGAAATGCGCATAGGGCGCAAAGCGGGCGTCCATGATGGCGTCGAAGGTCTCTCCGGCGAAATCCGGCAGGGAATCCCGCACGGTGCGGCCGTCCACGTTGTCCACGCGGTCGCATCCCTGGAAGCGGCGGGCCAGCGAGATGACGTTGCGCGGCTCTCCGATGATGGCGATGGAGCCTTCCCCGCCGCGCTGTCCCGACTGGGCCACCAGACGACCCACACCGGCCGTATCCGCCGCAATGGAATACACCATGGGCAGCGTAGGACGCGGAGTCACCTGGACGTGCTGGCAAGAGACAAGCGCCAGCAGCGACAACGGTATCAGAAGATACTTTTTAATCATGCTGCAAAGTTACAAAAATCCGGCTACTTCTGCAAAGAAAGCACCTCGTGAATCTTCGGAACCAGAAGGCTTTCGATATACTCTTCCTCCATGAAATGCGTGCCCTCATAGACGGTGTAAGACTGGCCGAAATACTTCTCCCAGAGGCCGATCTGAACGACGCCGGAGCGCATGTAGTGGTCGTTCCTCCCGAAGAAGGCGAAGTAATAATCTTCCGGGCCGATGGAAGCGAGCGCAGCCTCCCCGTGCTCCTTATAGCGCATCATCACCTCGTAGGTAAACTTGAGGGGCTGACGGTCCCCCGCCTTCACCGGATAACGGTGGTGGAGGTACCATCGGCCCAGGGCGAAACGCGCGATGGGGGCGTACTTCACCAGCTTCGCGGGCGCGCCCAGCGACGGAGAGACGAAAAGGTGCGGGACGCCCTTCACGCGGAGGGCCTGGATGGCGCCGAGGGACTCGCCGATGACGAGGTCCGGCCTCAACTCCTCCATCCACTGCTCTATCTGGGCCCGTCCCAGGGGCGGGTCGAAGTCGTAGGTACGGATGACCACCCGGATTCCGGAAGGAGCCAGGAGGGTCTTGAGCTGGTTCGGGATACGGCTGTCTCCGCCGCCCCCCATACCGTGGATATACAGGATGGTTTTCATGGGTTGCAAATTTACGATTTTCTCTCTACATTTGTCCTGCTATTTTATAAAAGAAAGTATGAAAAAGATTATCGTCAGTGTAGTTCTGGCTGCAGGCATTGCTTCCGTGGCCATGGCTCAGACCAAGGCCAAAGCCGCCATCTCCCCCGAGGACTATCAGTTCACCGTCGTCAAGGAAAATCCCATCACCTCCGTGAAGAATCAGCATCGCAGCGGCACCTGCTGGTGCTTCAGCACGCTGTCCTTCCTGGAGTCCGAGATCATCAAAGCCAAGGGCATCAAGGATCCCGCCCAGTATCCGGATTTCTCCGAGATGTTCGTCGTACGCAAGGCCTACTATGACAAGGCCATCAAGTACGTGCGCATGGACGGCTACCTCAACTTCGCAGCCGGCTCCGACTTCGGCGACGTGCTGGAAGTGGCCAAAAAATACGGCCTCATCTACCAGAGCGACTACACCGGCCTCCAGTACGGTTACGACCTCCCCGTCCAGGCCGAACTGGACGCCGTCCTCAAGGGCTATGTGAGCGCCGTGGTGAAGAACCCCAACAAGAAGCTCACCAAGGTATGGCCCAAGGGTGTTGACGGCATCCTGGACGCCTACATGGGTGAAATCCCCGAGGACAAGGTGATCCCCGCCTCCCAGCTGGGCATCAACCTGGACGATTATATCGGCTTCACCTCCTATACCCACAATCCGTTCTACACGCAGGTCGCCATGGAAGTGGCCGACAACTGGCGCTGGACCCCGTCCTGGAACATCCCTCTGGACGAGTTCATGTCCATCATGGACTACGCCGTGAACAATGGCTACACCGTAGCCTGGGGCGGTGACGTGTCCGAGACCGGCTTCACCCGCAACGGCCTGGCCATCCTCCTGGACGAGGAGAACAAGGCCACCAGCGGTTCCGACCAGGAGCGCTGGGTAGGCAAGGCCGATGAGAAGCCCGCCGCCAAGGTGACCGCCAAGGAAATCTCCGTCACCCAGGAGATCCGTCAGGAGATGTATGACGACAAGTCCTCCACCGACGACCACGGCATGCACCTGTACGGCATCGCCAAGGACCAGAACGGCAAGAAGTACTATATGATCAAGAACTCCTGGGGCGAAACCGGCGCCTACAAGGGCCTGTGGTACATGTCCGAGGACTTCGCCAAGGGCAAGACCCTGAACATCCTGGTGAACAAGAAAGCCGTTCCCAAGGAGATCCTGAAGAAAATCGGCGTCAAATAATGTCCATCAAGAAATATATTCCGAACACCATCACTTCCATGAATGCCCTTTCGGGCAGCGTGGGAGTGGTGTTCGCTTTGCAGGGTCGCCCGGACCTGGCTTTCATCATGATGCTGGCCGCCGCCGTCTTCGATTTCTGCGACGGACTGGCCGCCCGGCTCCTGAAAGCGTATTCGCCCATGGGTAAGGAGCTGGATTCGCTCTCGGACATGGTCAGCTTCGGCGTACTGCCGGCCATGATGCTCATCGGCACCATGCAGATCAAGCACGTGGAGGGCTGGATGCAGGCCGTTCCCCTGTTCCTCGCCGTGATGAGCGCCCTGCGCCTGGCGAAGTTCAACGTGGACGAGCGCCAGACCACGGATTTCATCGGCGTGGCTACGCCTACGGCCGCCATCATCTGCGGCTCGCTGTGCTACTTCGCCTGCAAGAGCGACGCGGCGGACTTCCTGGTGGCAACGCCCTGGTTCCTGCCGGTGCTGGCCGTGGTGCTGGGCCTCCTGCTTGTCAGCGAGATTCCCATGTTCGGCATGAAGGTAGCCCCCGGGCACAAGCTGCTGGACGCCAAGCGCATCGTATTCCTGGGCTTCGTGGCCGTCGCCGCCGTCTTCGTGGCGGTCGCGGGCCTCAACTGGAGCCTGGCGGTGCTGCTCGTCTTCGTTTTCTACCTCATCGAAAATCTCATACTTTACATACTCCCAAAAAAGTAATGAAAAATACCATCCTTCTTCCCTGCCTGCTGCTGAGCTTATCCCTGCAGGCCCAGAAAAAACCCCTGGACCACAGCGTATTTGACAGTTGGCAGGCAGTGTCAGCTACTGCCATTTCCCCTTCCGGGAAGGTCGTTTCCTATGAGGTGAACCCTCAGGAGGGAGACGGCACCCTGTACATCCGCGTCGCCGGCAAAAAGCAGGACCGCGTCATCGAAATCCCCCGCGGCTACCGGGCCACCGTCCTGGAGGACGACTCCTACGCCGTGTGCCAGATCAAGCCTTACTTCGCCAGGACGCGCCGCGCCAAGATCGACAAGAAGAAGGCCGATGACATGCCGAAGGACTCGCTGGCTATCATCAACCTGAAGACCGGCGAGGTCCGCAAGTTCCCCGACGTGAAGGGCTACAAGGCCGGCAAGCATGCGCTGCAGGCTTTCGCCTTCGCCACGGCCGATACCAGCTTCATCCCCAAGGCAGACCGCAAGAAGAAAGACATGGGCGGCCCGCTGGCCGTGTATCATTTTGCCGATGGCAGCATCGACACGCTGCGCAATGTGACGGGGTATGTGTTTTCCGAGGATGGCGGCAAGCTGGGCCTGGTGCGCCAGCTGGGCAAGAAGAAGATGAACGCCGGATTCTATTCCGTAGCTTCCCGCTCGGCCTCCTTCGAGCCGGACACCTGCACCTGGCTGGGCCTGCCGGTCTTTGACGAGGCGGGCGAGAAGGCGCTGTTCCTGTCGGCCAAAGATACGCTGGAGAGCGGCAGCAAGCACGCTTCCCTGCATCTGTGGGATGGGACATCGGCCCGTCTTATGGAGGCTTCTTTATCGGCCCTTCCTCAGGGGTGGGGCATCACGGAGAATTCCAAGGCTTCCTTCAGCCACGACGGCTCGCGCATTTTCGTGGGCGTGCAGGCTTACGTGCCCCCGAAGGACACCACGCTCGTGCCTTTTGAGACGCCGGGCCTGGATATCTGGAACTGGGACGCCGACGAGCTTCCGCCGTACCAGAAGACCAATCTCAAGCGGGACGAGACCCGCACCTATACCACCGAGCTGGTGAACGGCACGCTGGTTCCTTTCACGCTGAGCAAGCGCGACCGTCTGCACCTGGGCAACCGGGGAGACGCTCCGGTTTATATGACGGTGCACATTGACAACCCGGTGGAGACCCAGTGGAACTACCAGATGAGCAAGACGATCCTGGTGAATGGCAAGGAGGTTTTCCATGGCCGTTCTGACGGCGAGGCGCTTTCCCCGCTGGCGAAATACGCCATCTGGTGGGACTACGCCGACCTCAAGTGGCACATCCTTTCTGTGGCCGATATGTCCGTCTCCACGGTGGAAGGCACCTTCTACGAGGAGGACGACGACCACCCGATGCGTCCGGAACCCTGCGGCATCGTGGGCTGGACCGAGGATGAAAAATACGTTCTGCTCTATGATAAATACGATATCTGGAGAGTCCCCACTTCTTCCGGCCAGGCGGGCCGTATGCGTCTGACTTCCGGTCGGGAGCGTCGCACGGTGTACCGCTATATCGACACGCGCGACAAGGAGGAGGAGCGTTTCATCCCTTCCAGCTTCCGGGTCAGCGTCTTTGACGAGGTGACCAAGGAGAACGGCATCGCTTCCGTCACCGTGGCCAAGCCGATGACCAAGTTCCAGCTGCTGGACTTCGGCGGCTATTCCTGGTCTTCCGTCAAGAAGGCCGCCAAGGCCGATGTCTATCTGTACCAGAAGGGCAACTTCCGGGATCCGATGGACCTGTACTGGGCTGTTTCGGGTCGTGCGGCCAAGAAGCTCACGGCTATCAATCCGCAGATCGCCGACTACAACTGGGGTACGGTGGAACTGTATCACTGGACGGCCTTCGACGGTACCAGGCTGGACGGTCTGCTGTATAAGCCGGAGGACTTTGACGCCTCGAAGAAATACCCGGTCATCTGCTACTTCTATGAAAAGAACTCCGAGACGCTGTACAACCATATCCAGGTGCAGCCGATGTGGAGCATCATCAATATCCCCTTCTTCGTGTCCCGTGGCTATGTGGTATTCGTTCCGGACATCGTGTACCATGCCGGCATCCCCGGAGAATGCGCTTACAACTGCATCGTGAGCGGTGCCCAGAGCCTTTGGCAGTTCCCCTGGATCGACAGGGACAACATGGCCATCCAGGGCCAGAGCTGGGGCGGTTACCAGGTGGCTTATCTGATTACCCGGACTGGGATGTTCAAGGCGGCCGGCGCAGGGGCTCCGGTGTCCAATATGACATCGGCCTACGGCGGTATCCGCTGGGAGAGCGGCGTCAGCCGTCAGGGTCAGTACGAGATGGGACAGAGCCGTATCGGCCGTGAGCTGTGGGACGGTATCGAGCTGTACATGGAGAACTCTCCCCTGTTCAAGCTCCCGAACGTGACCACGCCGGTGCTGATCATGCACAACGACAACGACGGTGCCGTTCCGTGGTACCAGGGTATCGAGATGTTCATGGGCCTGCGCCGTCTGGGCAAGCCGGCCTGGCTGCTGGAGTACAACGACGAGGCGCACAACCTGCGTCAGCGTAGGAACAGGAAGGATTTGAGCATCCGTCTGCAGCAGTTCTTCGACTACTACTTAAAAGGCGAGCCTGAGCCCGCCTGGATGCGTGACGGCGTTCCTACCGCCAAGAAGGGTTATTACTTCGGATACGAATACTAATCCAGTTCATCCCAGAGTTTTTCGAGTTCGCGCCGGTCTTTCTTCGTAGGACGACCGGCGCCTCTGTCTCTGGTCAGGAAGAACGTCTCCACGGGGGCCTTGAGCTTGTCCAGCTCGGCCTGCGGGGTGAGGTTCTCGGCGTACTGGGGTACGAGGGCGGCGCCCACGCGGTGTTCGGTGGGTTCCACCACCCGGTAGGTGTACTCGATGGCGCCTTTATGGATTTTGATGATTTCTCCGGTCTGGACGGGGCGGGCGGGCTTGGCGCTCACCTGCCCCACTTTCACCTTGCCGCCTTTGCAGGCGTCGGCCGCCTCCGTGCGGGTTTTGAATGCGCGGATGGCCCAGAGGTATTTGTCAATGCGAACTTCACTCATCGACGGGTTCGGATACGATGTCGTTTTCCGGACGGGGATCCATGCGGACTTCGAGAAGCTCGGCGTCCGGGGTCTCGGGAAGGAGGAAGAATTCGTTGGCCTCGGCGGGGACCAGGATGACGTCGCCTTCTTTCATCTTGTAGTTGACCTGGTCGGCCTGGATATCGGCCTTGCCCTTGGTGCAGTAATACAGGAGGAAGGTGTCGTCCTCGTCGCGGGTGCTCTTGAGCGGCTGCGTGAGGCCGATCTTATTGATCGTAAACTGAGGAGTGATGGCGATGGCTCCGTCATGGCCGACCTGATTTCCGTCATGGCCGACCTGATCTCCGTCATGGCCGACCTGATCGGCCATCCCTCTCCTTACTCTGTACCTCTGGAAGTCAATGAGGTCGAACGCCTCCTCCAGGTGGAGTTCGCGGTCTTCCTTGCCCCAGTCGTAGAGGCGGAACCACAGTTCGGACGCCTCGGCGATTTCCACGAGGGTGACGTCCTTGGCGGCGTGCACCATGCCGGGGGTGATGAGGTAGGTCTCCCCTGCCTTCGGCTTTACTTTGTGCAGAAGTTTCTCCACGTTGTTCTCGTGGCAGGACTTGTAGAACTGCTCGGCGGTGATGTCTTCCTTGAAGCCAAGGTAGAGGGTGGCATCGGCCCCGGCCTTTTCCACGTACCAGAGGGCGGTCTTGCCGAAGGCGTCGTAGCGCTGCTCGGCCACTTCGTCGTCTGCGGTTACGTGCAGGGAGGTCCTGTCCTTTACGGTGAGGCGTTTCACCAGCACCGGGAACTGCGTTCCATACCAGTTGAAGGAGGTTTCACCCACGACACGCTCCAGATAGGTCTGCATGATATCGCTCAGGTTGTTGCCCTTGAGCCAGCCTTCGGAGGCCATGGAATCCACAAAGCCGAGATCGGCTACTTTGTATTCTACGCTTCCCCACGGCATCTCCACCGTATCGGAGAGAAAGCGCATGGGCGTCAATTTCTTATTCTCATTTTCCATATGCCCGCAAAGATACAACTATTTTTTTCGTTCCAGCACCTGCCCGGTCAAAATATCGCCCCTTTTTTGCCCCGCCACGTGCTCCAGCACCTGTCCAGTCAAAAAAACGCCCTTTTTTTGACCGAGCACGTGCCAAGAGCGAAAAATGAGACTATTTTCGCTCTTGGTTTGAGGAGTAACAGGCCTTCTAAGTGCGTGTAATTACGATTTTTACACTTATCCGTTTCATG
>JAEEGK010013438.1_pt1 | contig 18445 bp, 12 predicted proteins | sample 8958771 | NCBI WGS metagenome assembly JAEEGK01 (sample SAMN16246547, study PRJNA631951) | gut metagenome | biome: gut microbiome; feature: rumen; material: SC-attached | host: Bos | place: Iran: Karaj | collected 2018-10
GACAACGCCTCATGGCTCATCCGCAAGCAGGATGACGAGACGGTGAACAGCGCCACCTACAAGACAGCCTTCGGAGCAGGCGACAAGGACACGACACGCGTGGACATCACGCGCCATACGCTGACCGTCCGTCCCGATGCCAAGACGGGCGAATAGCAGGTCATGCTGCATCCCGCCAAGTACAAGGTCATCGAGGTGTCGGCCAAGGGCTACGCCACCCTGTTCCAAGACGGCAAGGTGGGCGAGACCGTCGACTTGTCGTTCAATGGCAAGAACGATACCGTGGTGTACAACCGCATCTACCATGCTGTACCCACCGTCAAGGTCAAGCAGTTCAACCCCAGTGGCGAAGACTATTTCGGCGTTCAGAAAATGACTTCGACAGACATTATCGGCAACAAGTCCGAGATTCATCTATGGTATAACAAGAAAGACCCGCAGGATGCCACAAAGGTCACACCCACTTACGCATTCGGCTATCCGGTCTTCATGGCTGGTTCGCCTTATGGCTTCACGCTGCAGGCCTGCGAGATGTACTATTGGAACAACAATTCCAATGCAACTCCCGATATTGTGAACCTCCATGGCGGCAAGGTGACCATCAAGAATGCCATGCTGAGCGATACCGACAGCAAAGAGATTACGCTCGACGAAGAGGGGGCGGGATCATACATCTTCACACCGCAGAATGCCACCTTCGACCTGAAGGACCAGTATGCGCTGAAGCATATCAGCGTCACGCTGGAATATGACAACTCTTTCTACGACGTGAAGCCACTAAGCGGTGGCATCCTGCAAGGCTTTGTGATGGCTACCAAACCCAAGGCCGAGGGCAGAAAGAGCATGGCGACGGGTGTTCCCATCTTGTTTGACATCCTGCGCGACCCACCGGGTGGCGGCAGTTACTCGTATATCGAGGAAGGCTCGAAGATGAGCTATGGCTATTCTGCTGATTTCTCTGCTTCATTGGGTGTGAATATCCATTCAAAAATTGGATCTGGCGCATCAACTTGGAAGAGTTTGACAACTGTTGCGTTAGGTACACCTATGAGTGGCACTTACGACAAAACAGAAAAGAGTACATTCTTTAACATTGATATCGAGACCAGTTTCGGCTTCTCATGGGTTTACACCTACAACATTGACGTCACGGAGCGCATACAGACGAACGCCGGCAAGAAGTGGGTAGGTCCGAAGGGCGACCTCTTCATCGGCGCCACCACGGTGAATATCCTGCAGGATGCACTGGCTGTGACGGTGATTCCTGACAGCGTCTATCAGCAGATGAAACTACACGAAGGCGGCACCTTTAACACCAAGAATGGGGCCACGGTCAAGGTGCCGGTGGGCACGATGGAGGTGTTGACCGAGGGGGTTGACGATACAGGCAAGCCCATCTATTTGATACGTAATGAGGCGTTGGGTGTGAGCAGTGCCGTGAAGTCCACGTTCGTACATTCACAGCATTATATCGAGAACGAACTGCTGCCCGACCTCATCAAGGTGCGTAACTCGTTGCTGCTGCCAAAGGGATATAGCGAGTCTAATGCCCAGAAGCTGGCTAACGACCGAGGCTATGCGTCTTATGTCAGTGAGGTGGATGAAACCGATGAATACTTTGGCTTCAACTACAAAATCTATTGGCCCAACAAGTCGCAGGCTACGGCGGTAGGTCCCGGTGACATCAAGTATGAGACAGGCGACAGCATTCATGCGCTGAACCAAGAAGTGGGCCAATGGATGGATTTCCTGGCGAAGAACGAACAGGAGAAGTTGTCGGTCATGTCCTCAGACTTGGTGAAACGTTACGACTTTGATGGCGGTGCCGCATCGATACAGTACAGCGAGAACTTCTCGACCAGTAAGACGAATTCGCGCTATCTGCGCTATCCGTTATTGTCGGATGGCGGTAGTTTTGCAAGCGCAGGTCTTTCGATATTGGGAACATTCTTCAAGGCTTGGAATGCATTGAAGGCCGACCGAATGATTCTTTACAAAGAAAAAACAAGTACGGTTGACGATCAGAAAGTGAAATTTGAAACCGATGCTATGGTTGCTACCGTGACTACAGAGTTCACACCCATTCTCGAAGCGGCCTTTGCCGACAAGTACACCAGCACGGAGACGCACTCCAAGAAGGTAGGTTTCTCCTTGTCAACGGCCAGCAAGTCAAATCTCACGGTGGAGGTGTATCGCACGGCCAACGAATATACGTGCGACTCGACGAACAATGTCTTCATCCAACTGACAGAAGACATGTTGGACAAGGTGCGTAGCGGCAGCTTGGGTACGTCATTCCTGAGCTATCTCGACTATGGAACGAAGGTGTATTCCAATTTCGTGTTCCGTACGATAGGCGGTGTGACGTGTGAACCCTACGAGGGTGAGCGCAAGACGAAGTGGTTCCAGCCGGGTACGGTGCTGGATGTCGCTACTATTCCTGCCGACAAACCCAGAATCTGGGTTGACGAGCCCGTGGTGAGCAACGTGCCATACGGTGAACCCGCACGATTCACGCTGCACATAGCCAACGAGACCGACTATCCCGAACAGGCATCGCCCATCTTCCAGTATTTCATCAAGGCTAACTCGAATCCGAAGGGTGCCAAGGTGCTGGTAGATGGTTCACCCGTTACCACGCAGGGTACCAATATCACGCTGTATCCTGTCATGGGTGCCGACGGAAAGCATACCATCTTCACCAAGAAGATAGAACTTTATCCCGATACGGACTTCGACTATGAAGACATCACTTTCTGTCTGATGGATCCTGAAGACAATGCCCGCGTATTTGAATGTCAAATCTCGGCACACTTCATCCCGTCGGCAGGCAAGGTGAAGGTCAGCGTACCCAGCAACAACTGGGTGATGAACACTGACAGTCCCAAGGATGGTGATCGTCAGGCTTACTACATGCCTGTGCGTATAGAAGGCTTCGACACCAACTGGCCAAACTTCGACCATATCGAGCTGCAATACAAGCTCTCGAACCAAGGCGACAAAGACTGGGTCAATGTCTGCTCATATTATGCCGATAAGGAACTGCAGAAGAAGGCCAGCGGTGTTACTGACACCATTCCTACCTCTGGCATTATCGTAGCACCGTTCTATGGCGAGATGGATCCTGTAGAGCAGCATTATGACATCCGTGCCGTGACCTACTGTCGCCATGCTGGTGGCTACCTGACTGGTTCGTCGGAGGTGCTGAAGGGCATCAAGGACACCCGTCGCCCCGTCGCCTTCGGCACACCTGAGCCTACCAACGGCATCTTAGGCATCGGTGATGACATCTTGATTAAGTTCTCGGAGCCGATAGCGGGCAACTACCTTCGCGACATCAACAACTTCGAAGTATTGGGTACGCTGCTGAGCAACGATATCTCAACGTCAACATCGCTAAGTTTCAACGGCAATGCATTGGCAAGCACGCAGGGTGAACGCAACCTGAAGGGTAAGAGCTTTACGGTGGATATCATGCTCAACCCAGCCCCCGAGCAGCGCGAGATGACAGTCTTTGCACATGGTGGCGATGAGAAAGGCTTACGCTTCGGACTGACTGCCGATAAGAAACTCTCAGCCACCATCAATGGCGAGATACTGGTATCAGACTCCATTGTGTCGTTCAACAATATGCTGCACCAAGTGGCCTACGTGCTCGACCAAAGCGGCGATAAGACAACCGTGAACTTCTACGACGGCAACAAGGCTATTGGTAGCAAGCAACTGCAGGAACGATACGAAGGCGCTTCGTCGAACATTGTCTTAGGTTCAGATTTTGAGTTCACGCACGAGACACTGTATAAGGGCGAGATGCTGGAGTTCCGCCTGTGGAACCGCGCCATGGATGCCGCTTCACTCGGCAGCTACAGTCAGAAGAAGCAGACAGGTTACGAGACTGGACTGCTGGACTACTACCCGCTGAATGAAGGCGAAGGCGACTGGGCTTACGACAAGGCCCCTGGCAGTATGGATCTCACACTGTCAGGTACTAACTGGAAACGACCTGTCGGCATCTCAATGGCTATCAAGGGCGATAAGGGCCTGCGCCTGAAACCCGACAAGTTCATGCGTACGAAGAACCACGACTACACGCTGACCTTCTGGTTCCGCACGAATGACGAGAATACTACACTGTTCTCTAACGGCGAAGCCAAGCGCGATCAGGAGAATCAGATTAACATCGGTGTGAAGGACCGTAAGCTCTATGTCCGTTCACAGGGCTTTGAGGTGCAGACCTCTGCTTATGTATCGGAAGGCACCTGGCACCACTTCGCTATGACCGTATCACGTTCGCAGAACATCAGCAATGTCTATGTGGACAAGCGACTGGTTGAGTCGTTCCCCGCTGACAGCGTAGCAGGTATTATAGGCGACCACATCGCCTTAGGTGCCACCTATGTGGACAAGAACACCCCAACGAACGTGATGAACGGACACATTGACGAGGTGGGTATGTTTGAGAGCGTGCTGCCATTGAACCTTATCAAGGAGTATTCGAACCACACACCACTTGGTACGATGAGTTCCATGCTGGCTTATCTGGATTTCGGACGCTCAGAGAAGCAGGACGACAACCAGCAGCATCTGGAGCCGACAGGCATTAGCCTGAAGCGCTATGTCAACGAACGAGGTGATGTGACAGAACGGCGCGACACGCTGGTGGCCCATGCAGACATCGAGGCCATTGCAGCACGCGACATCTATGCACCGATGGTAAGCAACGCCCAGCTGGACAATCTGTTGTATAGCTATGTGGCCAACGGCAACGAGTTGTATATGAACATCAAGCAGCCCGACTTCATGGTGGAGAAGACCAACATCTACGTCACTGTGAAGGAAGTGACTGACCTGCAGGGCAATACGATGGAATCGCCTATTACGATGAACCTCTACGTCTATCGCAACCCACTGCGCTGGGATGTGAAGCGCATCGATAAAAATGTCAATTACGGCGAGGGAGTAACGTTTGAGGCAACTGTCAAGAACCTGAGCGGTGTGAAACAGAATTTCAGGCTGGAAGACCTGCCACTATGGATTAACGCTTCACAGACAGAGGGCGTGCTTGACGCACTGGATGAGCAGAAGATTACGTTTACCGTCAACGACTATATTAATATAGGTACGTATAACGAGCAGATAGCACTGGTGGGCGACAACAAGATGTCCGAACCGCTACCTGTCACGCTCCGTGTACGTGGTGACGAACCGGATTGGGTTGTCGGCGACAGTCTGATACAGATGAACGAGACCATGATGATGGTGGCCCGCGTCAAGATTGACGGTGTGGTGGCCAACTCGAAGGAGGACATCTTGGCTGCGTTCGACGGGAACCATAGGCTACTGGGTGTGGCCCATATTGAGGTCAACGACAAAGCCAATGCTAATGAGGCACTGGCCTACCTAACCATCTATGGCTATCTGAATAACGATGCCTCAAGACCTAAGTTGAGCTTCCGCTTCTTTGATGCCTCTTCTGGCAATGTCTACAGTGTGAAGCCTGCCGACGGTCAGGTCTATACCTTCAAGCAGGATGCCATCATCGGCACGGATGTCACCCCCGTTATCCTGCAGAACAGCTCCGACTATGTGCAGACTATCAAACTGAAGAAGGGATGGAATTGGGTAAGCTTCAACTTAGTTCCGGAGGAAGGTACGACATTAGGACAGTTCATGAACAGTATGTCGAAGTGGGAAATCAATGACAAGATTGTCTTGATTGATGGTGTTAGGACACAGACATATACCTGTCGTAAGGATACACTTGCAGATAGCGGTCAGAAGTGGGAAAAAGAGAATAAGCTTATTACCATTGACCCATCGAAGATGTACAGCATCTTTTCAAAGAGCGACAAGACCATCTATCTGGAAGGTGAATTCGCACGCCGTTATATCACCGTTCATAAGAACTGGAACCGCTTAGGTTACAATTCTACTATTAACCTGCCTATAGCACAAGCACTGGCCGACTACCTGGAACATGCTCAGGTGGGTGATGTAGTGAAGTCACAAGACGGATTTGCCATTGTCAGCCAATCGGCTACCGGACTGGTATGGAAGGGCTCGCTGCAGTATATGGAGGCTGGTAAGGGCTACATGCTGAAACGACAGGCTGATGACGAGGTGAAGTTCTTGTATCCGATTTACCTCAACGACTCACGCTATAGCAGTACCAGCGAGAGTCATGCGCCGAAGCGCTCAGCCGTCAACACGGCTACGACGATGAATATCGTGGCTGCCGTGGAGGGCGTAGTGACTGAGACTGGCGACAAGTTGGTCGTTTACAGTGCTGCAGAGCGCATGGCCGAAGCGATGGCCGACAACGAGCAGAAATACTACTTGAACATCGGCAGCGACGACAACATGGAGCAGACGCTGACATTCGTGCTGGAGCGCAACGGTGAGGCTATCGCCATGACGGGCAGCCGCATCAGCTATGCTGCTAACAAGGTGCTTGGCACGCCTGAGAAGCCTACCGCCATCAACTTCATGTCACTCGCCGAGATGCCACACGACGGCAAGTGGTACACCTTGGGTGGTGTGCTGATTGGCAAGAAGCCGACACGTAGCGGACTGTACATCTACAACGGAAAAGTAAAGACTATTAAGTAATGGTGAGAATGAAGAATATGAAAAAGAGTATATTGGCACTGGCAGCCCTTGTCTTTATGGCGTGGGGCTGCTCCTCGGACAATGATGACACACGGCCTACGGGAATCCCTGAGGGCAGCGATGCCCGTCCTACATGGACTGGACCTGACTACGACCTCTACGAGCAGACCATGATAGTAGACGTATCTTTGCAAGACGCATTGGTACAGTATGCCTCGGAGCAAGACCTGCTCTGTGCCACTATCAATGACGAGGTGCGTGGCGTAGCAACCCCACAGCAGGTGGAAGACCAGTGGCTGTTTCCTCTGATAGTTGGTAGCAACGAGACAGGTGCGATGGTGAGACTGTCGTACTATTGCGACAAGTTGCACCGCATCTTTACCATCAACTGGACCCGCTTTGACGCCTCTATTCCTCCCTCGGGAAAAGGGGGCTTGTATCAACCGGAATTCGTAAATTAAAGCATAGTGAGTATGAGAAAGAGTTTATGCCTATTGACTACCATGATGGCCGCAGGCCTGATGGTGACCACATCGTGTAAGCATGATTTAGACGACTACGTCAAGAAGCCCTATACGGTGAGTGACAGTGAGCGCTTAGAATATGCGCAGAAGACGCTGAAAACGATTATTGATAAAACGCAGGACTGGGTGCTGACCGCTAATTATAGCGTCAAAGTGAATGTGGATGCTAACCTTGATGGCATCCAAGAGATTGCTGTTCTCGATGGCAACCCCTTCGTGAGGGGTACCAGCATCCTGGCAAAGACGACTGCCCATCAGAATGAGACAAAAGAGCTGACATTCAAGGCACCCCTGGCTGACAGTCTGTGCTATGTCGCCTGTATCACCAGCGCCAAGCAGTATATCGCACGGCCCTTCCTGCCCGGAAAGGATGCTGTCGTGTCGTTCCAGACACCAGCAGTGCGTAAGGCCTTATCCATGATGGCTACCCGTGGTCTGGCTGATAACGCCATAAAGGCGGAATACGAAGACTGTTGGGACCTCAAGAATGGCGTAACGAATATGGAAGACCTGCTGGAAGAGGCTAATCGCTTTATTCCTGCCAAGCAGAACAACCGTGCGCAGGTGGAGGCTTTCGGCAGCTACTCGATTATCACTGACAGCGAGAACGACATCGTGCTGAACTGTATCTATTCACGTCCCGGAGTGGACGATGTAAAGATAGGCTGTCGCATTGATCCTTCACAGTCGGGCACTGGTGTCCAGACCTACGTACTGAAGGACGGCATCTTCAACGGGAAATATTTTCGTTATGAGACTCCTCTCTACCTATTGTGGGGTGCATCAATTCCTTGGAACTATGAGCCGGAAAAGTATGAGTTCAAGGTACCAGCAAATTCGAAGATAGACTTCTTCGTGGTACATGGCGAGGAAGACCTGAGCGACGACATGAACCATGCCACCTGCTTCTCAGTGAACGACAACAGCTATCTGGCTTTCGATACCGGCGACAAATGGGATTATCACGACCGCATATTCCTGATTACAGGTGGTGGCAAGCCTGCCCCCAAAGCAGATGTTGAACCCATAGCTCCTACCCCACAAATATGGACCTACGTATGGGAGGACAAGGACTTTGGCGACTACGATATGAACGACTGCGTGATAGAGGTGGAAGAGCATGCTGACGATGCCAGCCAGATAAAGGTGACTTTGGTTGCGTTAGGTGGTGCCCGCCACCTGTGGTTAGGCTTCGACTCAAAGAATGCTGAATCGTATAAGGACCACAAGCCCGTCATCAATAAAGAGCTGCATGAGGTGTTAGGCGTGCCCGTCGGCACACTGGTCAACACAGGACGCACTAAGGCCAATCCCGTTGTCGTCTATGATGGTCCTAAGCCCGAAGGCTTTGACTTCCAGACCTGTTCATTCGTGCTGGGTGCCATGTTCCAGGACGACCAGAAAGGCGTCTATGTGAGTGACTATTACCACATCCATATCGCTACAACAGGCCAAGACCCTCACGGCATTGTCATACCAGGCAAGTGGCAGTGGCCTACGGAACAGACCTGTATCAAGGATGCCTATCCCGAGTTCAACACATGGGCGAGTGACCGCACGAAAGCACAAGACTGGTATAAACATCCTGTTCCACAAAAGGTGGTGAAACGATGATGAAAACTGCCGTGCGAGTGAATCGCACGGCACATCACACTCCGGATGCCACAGAGGTGAGTGGCATCATGTGGCATGTAGGCATCGATGTGGGTACAAACACTACAGCTCCGAAGATTCTGATGGAACGCTTGGGAATGACGCTCAACGAGGCGGCTTTCGCCACAAGTCTGTACTTCATCTTCCGTACCCTGGGCTGTCTGACGGGTTCGTTCTTCCTCCGCGTGCTGAAGATGCGCACCTTCTTCGCCATCTCTATCGCCATGATGGCCCTGTCGATGTGCGGACTGTTCGTCGGCACCGAGCAGTGGATGCTATATACCGCCATAGCTCTGGTGGGTTACGGCAACTCGAATGTCTTCTCCATGTGTTTCGCTACCGCTTTGGAGTCGATGCCTGAGAAACAGAACGGGGTGAGCGGCCTGATGATAATGGGACTGTTTGGTGGCACCATCTTCCCGCTGCTGATTGGCTTCATGAGCGACGCTATGGGACAGGCAGGAGCCGTGTTGGTAATGGCTGTTGGCGTCATCTACCTCTTTACGTATATCAAACAATTAAAAACCGCATAAAGAATGATGAAAAAACGTTATGTAGTAGGACTGGGCGACACCTTCCTGGGACAGATTATTTGATTCCACTGACAATAAAAAGCAAGAAGTTACGTTTTCTTATACAAGCAAAGTAGCAGAAACTGTGATTCCTATTATTTATAACAACATCAAAAAAACAAAGACTATGAAAAAGATTCTATTCATTCTCACAGCCCTCATTTGCATGGCAATGACGGCTCAGGCACAAACAGTTTATGTATCTACTGGCAGCGATGCCGTGGCTTATCACAAGAACAAGTCGTGCAGCTACCTCAAGAACTCTAAGGACATCAAGAGTGTCAGCACCGCTGAGGCCAAGAAGATGGGACGCCATGAGTGTCAGCGCTGCTATGGTACTGCCGCTGCGACCACTAAGAAGGCGACTACTAAGAAGACTACCACAACAGCAAAGAAAGAGACTACTGCTGCTAAGAAGACCACTCCCGCCCGCGACGAGAAGGGACGCTTCGTGAAGAAGGCTGATACTGAGAAGACCACTACCACGAAGAAGACTACTCCTGCTCGTGACGAGAAGGGACGTTTCATCAAGACAACCGATCAGAAGTCTACCAAGTCTGCAGACAAGAAATCTACCAAGAAATCTACAGAAAAGAAAGCAACAAAGACTACTGAGAAGAAAGTGAAAAAGGCCGCGTAAGCGACCTTTTTTCTTTTAGTTCATCAGCATGGTTTACGTTTCTGCTGTGTCAGAGTTCTGCGTCAGAACATTCGAAGGTGTTTCCTTGAGAGACGTCGCCTGTTTCTAAACCACGCTTGAACCACTTGATGCGCTGTCTTGATGTTCCGTGGTTGAAAGACTCCGGCACGGCATAGCCACGGGCTTTCTTCTGGAGATAGTCATCACCGATGACCTGGGCGCAGTTGATGGCCTCCTCGATGTCGCCATCCTCCAAGGAACCAAACATCTTGTTGTCGTGGTGGGCCCAGACACCGGCATAGAAGTCAGCCAGCAACTCCAAGCGTACCGACATCTTGTTGGCATCCGTCTCGTTCATCTTTGCCATCTTCTCATGTGCATCCTGCAGGATACCCGTCAGGTACTCTACATGGTGACCTACCTCATGGGCAATAACGTAGGCATAGGCGAAGTCACCATCCGCACCGAGTTTCTGCTTCATGGTGGTAAAGAACGACAGGTCGATATACAGTTTCTGGTCACCAGAGCAGTAGAATGGACCCATCTGTGCTGAGCCCTGTCCGCAGGCGGTCTGTGTACCGTCGGTATAGAGCACCATGGTAGGCACCTCATACTCCATCTCGTTCTCCTCGAAAATTTCCTTCCACACATCCTCCGTACCTGCCAGAATCTGCGTCGAGAAACGAGCCAGTTCCTGTTCCTCCTCCGTAAACTCACGCTGTTCCTCGCTGACCTCCGTATTCGTACCTGCCAGCGAGCCTAGTCCGCCATTCTCCTGCAAGGCCTGCATACCTGCCGACAAGGGATCACCGCCAGAGAAGTAGGCGATAGCCATAGCAATGATGACACCGATAATACCGGCACCCATACCGGCCTTCTTGCCGCCACTCATACCGCGGCGGTCTTCCACATTCGAGCTCTCGCGTCGTCCGTCTAAATTCATAGTTATATTGTTTTAATAGGTTATTGAGTATACGTAATTGTCGGTGACTGTAGTCTGAATCTCACCAGCAAAACTGGTGAGCACAGACTTCATATTGTCACTGATGCCGTGACCTGTCAATTTGACGACGGCCTCCTTCTGTGTCCACAACTTAGTGAACGACAGCGCAGGATTCTCGGCATGTAATATCTCTTCCATCTCGTCGTCATTCATCACATAGCGAGCCAGCGACTCACTATAGCGATGGATGCTCTCAATGTCCACACCCACTGGCTTGTCGCTCACCACACAGATGGCGGCTTCCCGACAGTGGCTCAGGTTAAAATGGATATGGGGATAGCCCTTTAATACCGGTTTGCCGTGTTCACCGTATTCGAAGACGGGAGCCTCATCGATGCCATACTCCTTGCGCAGGGCCTCGCACAACAGCAAGTAGGCAGCAGCACACGTCTTGCGTCCCAGCTCATGCTTGAAACGCAGACACTGTTCCCTGCGCTGTTCAGACAGCAGGGGCAAGGCCGCCTGCCAGTCAAAGTGTGCTATGTCGTCATTCAAATATATGCTCATATTTCACTATTCACTGTTCACTGTTCACTATTCACTAGCGCAGCGCTCGATTTGTGTTTTGGGCCAATTGATTAGATACAGCTGCTCGGTGGCACGCGTGAAGGCGGTATAGAGCCAGTGCAGATAGTCGGTGCTGAGCATGTCGTCTGTCATGTAACCCTGGTCCACATAGATATGTGCCCACTGGCCACCTTGCGCCTTATGGCACGTGGCGGCATAGGCATATTTCACCTGCAGGGCGTTGTAGTGCACATCCTCCTTGATGGCTTTCATGCGGTCGGGCTTACGAGGAATATCGGCATAGTCCTCCATCACATGACTAAATAGTTGCTCTTGTTGGTCGCGCGTCAAGGCGGGCGCCTCGCTGGTCAGCGTGTCGAGCAGCACGGTGGCTGTCAACTCGTAGTTGTCGTAGTCGGGGAACGTCATCGTAACCTCCGCGAAGCGGAAACCATAAAGTTCGTGGATGTTGCGTACCCGTCGGACTACCGCCATGTCACCGTTGGCAATGAACTCCAAGTCCTCTGAGTCGGGGGACTTGCCAGCCCAATAGTAATTGTTCTTCACCACCATCAGCTGGTCGCCAGTAGTCAACTCCTCCTCACGACCTAGTATCTGATTGCGAATGCCTTGATTGAAGATGTTGGCACGCTTGTTGGAGCGCGTCACCACCATCGTCTCGTCGAGTCCAACCTTTGAATAGCTGCTGGCGAGCGTCTCGATGAGTTCGTCACCAGGGACAACATGGATGTCAGAGAAACCCGCAAACTGAATCTTGGGCAGCGGACTAACACGGACTTGCTCGGACTTTTTTTCTGGCGGCATAATATTCCTCAGTCCGTATAAGTCCGTGCCAGTCCGCTGCTGAAAAATCAACCCACGAATAACTGTGGCATTCCACAGAATGCCACTCTCCTGACTCTGTCGCAACACCTCGTTGAGGGTACACTCGTGGACATGAAGGCCATATATGCTCAAGACGGACGACATCAGGGCAGGACTCTCCTCCTCGCCTACGGGTGGCAGCTGTGCCTGGTCGCCAATGAGCATCAGTCGGCAGTTGCGACCATTATACACAAAGCTGATCAGGTCGTCCAACAGGCTACGTCCCTCACCATTCAGACTGACCATCGAGGCCTCATCGACGATGAACAGCGTATCGTGGGCATTGTTATAGCCCAGCTCGAAGCCACCCTCCAGCGACTTCTGACGATAGATGCGGCGATGGACGGTATATGCCGCACTGCCTGCATACAGCGAAAACACCTTGGCAGCACGTCCCGTTGGTGCCATCAACACCAGCTGCTGTTGCAACGACTGCAGGGCTCGCACGATAGCTGCTGCCAGCGTCGTCTTACCCGTACCTGCCGAACCTCGCATTATCATCACGACATGCTCATGACGATCGGCCATGAATGTCGCAAAGACATCTATGGCCTCCTGCTGCTCTCTTGTCGGCTCGAAACCGAAAGCACCCCGTATGCGATATTTCAGCTCGTCAGCAATCATTGATGGTGCAAAGATACTACTTTTTCTTGAAACTTGCTACCATTACAAGATTTTTCATTCGACTAATGGATGGTGTTTGCCAGATTTTTCGTAACTTTGCGCTATAAATAATTAAACAGGAGAGATATGAAGACAAAACATGTACAGTATCAGACGCACGGAACGTGCTCGCAACTGATTGACGTCACAGCAGACGAGAACAATATTATCCAGCAGGTATTCTTCCTGGGTGGCTGTAATGGTAATCTGCAAGGCATCAGCCAGCTGGTGAGAGGCCAACATATAGATGACGTGATACCACGACTGAACGGCATCCGCTGTGGTGTCAAGAGTACCTCGTGTCCCGATCAGTTGTGCAGAGCACTGGAACAGCTGAAGCAGGCACCAGCAAAGGAGTAGAAACACTCAAAGACAAGAAAGGCGTGAAAGTATTTTTTCACGCCTTTCTTTTTATGTAAGACTCTGTTTAATGTCTTCCAATAGATCTTCACCTGCTTCGAGGCCAATGCTGAGGCGCAAGGTGGTGTCGTGGACAGACATCTCTGCACATTGTTCGGGGGTGAAGAGGCCGAAGATGGTGGAGGCGGGATGGATGGCCAGCGACTTACGGTCGAAGAGGTTCGTGGCACGACGGATAATCTGGAGTTTATCAATGAAGGCGAAAGCGGCTTTTTTCGATTCGAGGTCTATTGTGAAGACGGCACCAGGTAACGGGCCAAATTGCGCCTTCGAGAGTTCATAAAAAGGATTATCCTCCAAGCCAGTATAGTTGACGCGCTTGATCTCTGGCAGTTGCTGACATTGTTTGGCAAGCCACAAAGTGGTCTCCGCCTGACGACGGAAACGGATGTCGAGGGTGTCGAGGCCAAGGGTTTCTATGTAGGCTGCCTGAGGTGTCATCAGTGAGCCGAGGTTCGTCACCAGTTCTGTTTTCACACGAGCCGTAAACGCCAGTTTCTTACCAACCTTCTTGATACGAGCTTGTAAGGCTGGCGAGGGCGACTGCGACCAATCGAACTTTCCGTAGTCGATGAGCAGACCACCGAGGCCTGTGCCGCCACCGGAGATATACTTCGTGCTCGACACCACTTCGATATCCACGCCGAAATCGACGGCGCGGAAGGTTGAAAACGGTACGATAGTAGTATCTGCAATCAGGGGTACACCGGCCTTGTGGGCAATGTCGGCCAGCGCGCGAATGTCTGCCACGAACAACTGCGGATTGGTGATGATCTCAAAGAACAGCGCACAGGTCTTGTCGTCGATCTTTGCCTCCACTTCCTCAGGTTTCGTGAAATCGACAAAGCGTGCTTCTACGCCGAAGTTGCCGAGGGTGTCACGAATCAAAGAGACACTATTGCCAAACAGATGCTTCGAGGCCACGATGTTGAGTCCTGCTGCGCTGACAGCTGTGAGGGCATAGTGGATGGCCGCCATACCCGTATTGAGTGCCGTGACGCTCGTGGCGCCCGTCAGTTGTCGCACGCGCTCCTCCAGATAGGTCACCGTCGGGTTAGCGATGCGGGCATACGACGGGGCCATGGAGCGACCGCAAAACGCGTCGCCCATGGCCTTGGCAGACTCAAACTCAAACGCCGCCGTATAGTAGACGGGCATCGACAATGCCCCGTATGAATCAGGTTTCTGATACTTCGTCGTCAATATTTTCGTTTCGTACTGCATAGTTCTTTTTCTAACAACGAATTTAAACGAATGACACGAATTGTATTTCATTGAAACTAATTGCCGTAATAACTCGTAATATTCCATAATTATTATGGTCATTATGCTCAATTATGGTAATTTGTTTCTTCATTATCATTCGTTTCATTCGTGAAATTCGTCTTAATTCGTTGTTTCTAAATCATCTTTGTCCAATAATCTTTCGTATGGCAATCACGAGTTTATCGACATCTTCGCGGGTGTTGTAGAGAGCGAAGGTGGGACGGACGCTCATCTCGTAGCCAAGGGCGCGAAGGGCGGGCTGGGCGCAGTGGTGACCGGCACGCACGGCGATGCCCTCCTTATCTAATAATGTACCTGTTTCTGGAACGGGAATGCCGTCGAGGACGAACGACACGACCGATACGCGGTTCTTGGGATTGCCAATGAGCGTCAAGCCAGGAATCTGGGCGAGTTGTTCGCGGGCATACTCCGTCAACTGATGCTCGTGCTGCTCGATGTTACGAATGCCAAGATGGCTTACGTAGTCAAGGGCAGCACCCAGTCCGATGGCGTCGGCCACGTTGGGTGTACCAGCCTCGAAGCGGGCAGGGGGTACGTTGTACTCCGTGCGCTCGATGGTCACGTCCTTGATCATGTTACCACCACCCTGCCAGGGCTGCATCTTATCCAAGATTTCTTTGCGACCATAGACCACACCGATGCCGTTGGGCCCATAGATCTTATGACCGCTGAACACGAAGAAGTCGGCTCCGAGCGCCTGCACGTCGACAGGCGTGTGAGCAATCGATTGTGCGCCGTCGATCAGCACAGGAATATTGTGTGAATGGGCAATCTCGATGATGCGCTGCACGTCGTTGATGGTGCCGAAGGTGTTGTTTACGTGGCCGACGCTGACAAATCGCGTACGAGGCGTAATGATGCGCTCGAACTCAGAGAGGATGAGGTCACCGTTCTGGTCGGTGGGAATGGCGCGAAGGGTTGCGCCCTTCTCCTGAGCCACGCGCTGCCAAGGTACGATATTGGCATGGTGGTCGAGTTCAGAGACAATAACATCGTCGCCTGGTGTGATAAACTGTCGGCCGTAGGTCTGCGCCACGAGGTTGATGCCCTCGGTGGTGCCGCGCACGAAGATGATTTCCTCGCTGGTGGCGGCATTGATGAACCGTTGCACCTTTTCGCGCGCCTCCTCGTAGGCATCCGTCGCACGGGCAGCCAAGGTATGCGCCCCGCGGTGGATGTTGCTGTTATAAGTACGGTAGTACTCCGAGATCTTGTCGATGACCTGATTGGGCTTCTGCGTCGTGGCACCGTTGTCGAGCCAGACGAGGTCGTGGCCATTCACCTTCTGATTGAGTACGGGGAAGTCGCGCTTGATCTGCTCCGAGTTCAGCGTGTCCGCCTCCTCGTAGTGTAGGTCACGCAGCTTCTGCGTCTCGGGGATGCCGATGCCGAAGCCGTCGTCCTTGGGCAACGAAGAGGTATGGGCGTCCACGTCGCCGATGTAAGGCAGCTCGCCATAGGCGTTACCGCCCGCCAGCAGCGCATTGAAGGCCGTCTCCAACTCCGTGAGATTCAGCGTCTCGTCAGGAATAATCTCCTTCCGCTCCGCCTGAAGCTCCTCGGGACAGTATTGCTGCGCCACCTGCCTCAGCAGTTCGAACCCAGGATCCTGAATACCGTATCCGTTAATATTCTGAATGTCTATCATAAAGAATTTTTTTTGAACGCGAATTACCACTAATGGCCACCAATTATCATTAATAATTTATGAAAAATTCATGTTCAATTCTTGGTAATTCGTGTTGAAATACAATCACTTCTCTACTTTATTCCTGTGCTGATAGTCGTGATAATAGCCTACCTCGACGTTCTCCAACACGGCAATGGCATCGTCGGTGAGGGCGGCTAATGAGAAGTACTTTGTGAGCAGGTACGAGGCCACACCGAATTTGTCGAGACCCATCAGACGGGCACTCAACGACGGGGCAATCTCACCGGGAATACCACTCTGGTGCAGACCGATAACGCCCTGGTTCTTCTCGCCGACGCGTACGAGGATGATCTTCGTTGTGCCGACGCCGCGGCCCGTCAGGTACTGACCTTCTACCTCCACCTTGTCCGAAGGAATCAGGGGAACACCACGCCACAGAATAACCCGTGTGCCGAACAGATCCGTCGTCACAGGGGGCACACCACGCCACGTGCATTCGCGCTCGAAGGCCGCAATTGCACGCGGATGGGCGATGAAGAATGCCGGTTCCTTCCAGACTAACGATAGCAACTCATCAAGGTCATCGGGTGTGGGCGAGCCGTAGCGCGTGGTAATGCGATAGGCGGGATTGGCAGCAGCCAACAGACCGAACTGCTTGTTGTTGATCAGCTCCCATTCCTGGCGTTCCTTGATACTCTCGATCGAGAGCCGCAACTGCTCTTCGAGTTGGTTGTAAGGATTATTATAAAGATCGCTCACACGGGTATGTACACGTACCACCGTCTGCAAAGTATTGAGACTGTACTCCGTCGGATTCTCCTCGTAGTCGATATACGTCTCTGGGATGATGTTGTCCTCCTCATGACCGCTGACGAGGTCGATGTGCTTCTCGCCGTTGTCGTTGACGGATGCCTTCAGGCGTAGCTGCTTGTCGACAGCCTTCGTGAAGGTCTCGCGGAAATCAGGTACTTCTTTAATGAACTTTATCAACTCCTTGAGTTTCAGGCCAAGAAATACGGTGGGCGTGATGGCGCGGACGCTGACCGTCGATTCCTGTTCGTCCAGTAAATCAGCCTCACCGAAATACTCACCATCGCCTAAAAGAGCAATCCGTAAGTCCTCACCATGAGGTCCTTTGCTGATGACCTCAGCCTGTCCGCTGGCCACGATGAAGAAACGTTGTTTGTCCTTTCCCTCCTCCACAAAGAGTTTGTCGACATCCACCTCTTTGGCCTCGAACGAGCTGACCAGACGGTTCAGTATCTCGTCGTCGAACTCAGAGAAGAGAGGGATAGCCTTGAGGTTCTTCGCTGTAAACGATGGTACACCGTTCACATACTGGATGGGCAGTCGGTCGTTTTTGCGTAACTCGACCTTCGTGCGGTTCACGCGGAACGTGCCGCCACTGACCTGCACCCAAGGCAGGAGTTTCAGTAACAGTCTCGGGGTTATCGAGCCCATCTGCGGGGCGGTCTTGGTGGTGGTTGCCAGTCTTCTGGCTGTTGCTGTAGTCACACTACGCTGAAGATTTGATTCTGCCATAATTCGTTTGAGTTTAAAATGATTAATATTCGTGAAATTCGTTTTAATTCGTTGTTTTATTTTCTAATCGTTACTTTATGCGTCGTACCTTCCACATGTTCTACAGAGAGAACGTTATAGCCTTGCTCCTTGGCATTGCGGGGCACGTTGTCGAGGGGTTCGCCCTCTGCGAGCAGCACTTCCAGAATGTCGCCCGGCTGGAGCTTCGAGAGCTCGATCTTGGTCTTGACGAAGGTCATCGGGCAGTGCTCCTTCGTGATGTCTAATACTTTTGTTGCCATAGTCATTTTATTATTTAACACGAATTACCATTAATGACCATTAATTATCATGAATTATTTATGGAAAATTCGTGTTCAATTCGTGGTAATTCGTGTTTAAATAAATAGTGTCTGTCCTCCTTCACTTAGTTTCAAGAACGACGCTACGCCGAGCACGTCCTTCACTTCGGGGATGAAGTCCTCTTTCTTCAGGCCGAGCACGTGCATC
>JAEEGK010013440.1_pt1 | contig 18443 bp, 9 predicted proteins | sample 8958771 | NCBI WGS metagenome assembly JAEEGK01 (sample SAMN16246547, study PRJNA631951) | gut metagenome | biome: gut microbiome; feature: rumen; material: SC-attached | host: Bos | place: Iran: Karaj | collected 2018-10
AGCAAATCCACATACGTTTCCATCGGATTTAAAAGCAATTCCGTTTCGAGATTACGCAAGTTCCGCTTGAGCGATTCGATATCGCCCTTGAACTGTTCGAATCGCACGGTCTTGGGGACTTCAATCTTTTCAACAATTGGCGCAGCACCCAGTCCCGCATCGACCGCGAGCACATAACGCTTGCAGTTGGCCTCGTCAAATCCCATCACAAACGGAGAGCCAGAATATCGCACCTTCGGATTTTTTGCGACCATGGAAGTGTAGTGAATATGTCCAAGCGCCACGTAATCCAGTTCGCTCGGGAACGTAGAAATATCGACATTGCCTAGTGTTCCGACAACTTCGCGAACTCCATCGTCAATAGCGTTCGCGACATTCTCAGCGGTCCCAGACTCAACACTTTCACTATCGCGGCCCGAGAGGTTCGAAGCATACAAATGTCCCGTCGCAATAATCGGAATATCCCGGTTGCCACGCAACTCGACAGCACGACGATACACATCCGCATAAAGATGTTTCAACACATCTTCGTCATTTGCGCCATCTTCGTCGCCGACACGATCACCGGCACAGGACTTGTAAAACTGTTCCAGTTCCAGATTACGCATGAACGGCACGGCACAGCAAATGCCAATCGCCTGGCCATCGCCATTTTTCAATTCGACAATCAAATCGTCTATACAGCGATTATTGATAGAGCCCACGACCTTGATATTCAGCACTTCAAGGATTTCAGCGGGAGCATCGAGGAGCGTACCCGAATCATGATTGCCCCCGATGACGACAACATTAGAGCATTTCGTTGTCAGTAGCGAAGCCAAGAACTTGTAGTACTGCGTTTTGGCAACATTTGACGGATTCACGACATCAAAAATATCGCCCGCAATGACAAGGGCCTCGGCGCCGACGGTTGCGATTTCCGTTTTCAGCCATTCCAAAAAAGCACCCGTTTCACGAGTCCGGTCAATATCGTGCATCGTATTGCCAAGATGCCAGTCCGCAGTATGGATAAATTTCATTATAAAAAGCCTCTATTCAAAACAAAAATACTTTTTTAAAAATGCGGGAATCTCAAAAAGATGCATCAATCAAGAAAATTTGAGCATCAAATATTTCACTTCAGCTTTTCGTTTACACTCTTGGCACTTGCAATTCCAAGCTGTTTCATCGTCTCAAATCGGCTCAGAATATTGCCTTTGCCATCTTTCAACTGTCCTAGCGCATCATCATATGCATTTTGCACGGCGCCCAACTGGCGACCAACCTTGACAAAGTTATCCGTAAAACCACAGAATTTTTCGTAAAGACCTTCTGCCGTTTTCATGATGTTCACACAATTTTCCTCCTGACGTGTATTTTGCCACGTAAGCAGAATCAGATTCAATGCAAGCATCAAGTTCGTCGGATTGATAATGAGCACACCCTTGCGATAAGCCTTCTGGGCAATAGACGGGTCCTTGTTCACTGCCAGAATATAGCTCCCTTCATTCGGCACGAACATCAGCACGTACGGCACCGCATGCGGCACCACCTTCGGATAATTCTTCGCCGCAAGTTCATCCACATGCTTCACAATACTCGCCAAATTTTCCTTGCACGCCGCTTCGCGAGCATCATCATTTTCTGCTGAAACGTAATCCGTATAGGCCGTGAGCGAGACCTTGGAATCGACGATTACATTCGAACCGTCAGAGCATTTTACGACTACATCCGGACGCAGTTCATGTCCATTTTCATCCGTATAGCTTTTTTGCACAAAATATTCCATATTTTCACGCAGCCCGCTGTCGTTCAATATGTTCGCAAGCACGACCTCGCCCCAGTCGCCCTGTACTTTGCCACGGTTCTTGAGCGCATCGGCAAGATTTTCCGCATTCATTCCGAGTTTGCGGGATTGCTCCACCATCGTCTTGATTGCGCCATTCAGTTCTGCAATATTCTTGTCGTTCCCTTCTTTAGTGCGCCCTAGCATTTCACGCATGTTGTCGAGTTCTTTAAGCAATGGTTTCGTAAACGTTTCCATGTGCTCGCGATTTTCGCCCTTAAATTCTTCACTGCGTTCCTTGAGAAGTCGTGCAGAAACCGATTCAAACTGGGATTTCATCGCAGAAAGTTCCGCATTAAACAACGCCTCTCGATCCGCACGAGCAGAAAGTTCCATTTTGCGGGTCATCCGATACGACACAAGAGTTCCCACCAAGACTCCGACTGCAAAACAAGCAACAGCGACCAACGCAATAAGAATAGACATTTCCATTATTTCACCTCGTTGTAAATATATAAATAGCAAATGTCTTTTTTTGACAATCTACGACTTTTACAAAGAAAAATGCATCCAATAGATTCAAACGTCCCTGGTACAAACGCTAAGATAAAAAGTACGGTTCCACCTTCGGTGGATGACAAATTCCAAGATGACAGATACGCCATCATTTTATTAACTTTATTTCAATGGATTACGAATACAACGTCATCGGTTCAATTTTTTGCAATACGGACACGCTCAATGCAACGGCGGAGTTCTCTGAATTCATATACAAAGGTTACACCTTTTCGCTCCGCAAATTTAGAGATAAAATAAGCATCGCACTTCGCGATTCCACCGGCGACAATAGCAAAGACAACAGCGACAGCAAAACCATTTCCGAATCAGACGTCACCGAGACCTGCAAAGCGCTCTCGCAAAAATACGCCTGCACCGTTTCCATGCAAAAAGGCTACGAAGTCTATGGAAACGCCAACGTCTTCAACGGCGGTTCCGATTACGAAATCATCGATGAGAAATGGTTTACCGTCGAGTTCGACAACGGCATCCAAAAATTCTAGCGGAAATACTTCGCAAGCGTCGCGCAAAGAACATCGACATCGACAGGCTTTGCCACATGGTCGTTCATGCCCGCTTCCATAGCCATTCGCTTGTCTTCATCAAAAGCATTGGCCGTCATGGCGATGATAGGAATATTCGCAATTTCTTTATTCTTCATAGCGCGAATTTGGCGTGTCGCCTCATAACCATCTATACCCGGCATCTGGATGTCCATCAAAATTAAATCGAACGGAGCCGACGAATACTTGAGTTTTTCAACAGCAAGGTCTCCTGACTCCATCGCAGTCACCTCGATACCGCGATCTTCCAAAATTTCTGTAGAAATTTCTCGATTGAGTTCATTATCCTCGACGAGCATGACCTTACGACCCGTAAAATCAAATTTCTTCTGTTTTATTTCTAACGAATTCAAGTTCGTAAACTTCTCTAACGATTCATCGCAGAATTTCAGAAGAAGATGCCGCAAATCAGACGGGAATAACGGTTTAGCATAAAAAGCCGTCACGCCAGCTTCCAAAGCCTCTTTCTCAATATCAATCCAGTCATACGAAGTCAGTACAATGATAGGCACATGCGGTCCAACAATCTTACGGATTTTTCGAGAAAGCTGGATACCATTCATTTCAGGCATATTCCAGTCTATAACGAACAAGCGATAAGGATTCTCGCTGATGACCGAACGTTTCAAATATTCAAGAGCCGCCTCACCCGACAGGCACCAATCAGGACAAAGTCCATGCTTTTTAAATATGTCCGAAACAGACTCGCAAACACTGAGCACATCATCAACAATCAAACAACGCATCCCATTGAATTTTTCGATGCCCGCAAACAAATCCGTTTCTTCGTGAAGCTTGAACTTAAACGTCATAAGGACTTCCGTCCCAACATTTTCCTCGCTTTTGATATCAATGGTGCCGCCCATCATATCGACGATATTTTTCGTAATCGACATTCCAAGTCCAGTCCCCTGAATACCGCTGACCGTCGAAGAATTGACACGGGTGAACGGATCGAAAATCTGCAAAAGAAAATCTTCGCTCATACCAATTCCATTGTCTTTCACAAGGAACTCGAAAACCGCGTACCCCGTCTCCGCAGGAACTTCCTTTATATTGAACAATACACTTCCTTTTTGCGGAGTGTACTTGATGGCATTGGAAACAACATTCAGCAGGACTTGATTCAAGCGCAGTTTATCGCACAAAATCAATTCATTACGAACATTTTCCAGTTCAATTATAAAATTCTGCTGACGGGAACGCACATCCGAAAGGACTAGCCCCTTTAACATATGAATGATATCCGAAAGTTTCTCGGGGCGCTCGCAAATATTCATCTTGCCCGATTCAATGCGACTCATGTCAAGGACGTCATTGATAAGCGAAAGCAAGTGTTCCGAAGACTGCTTTATCTTACCCAGGTAATCAGCAACCTGTTCCTTATTATTGATATGATTTGCAGCCAGTCCCGTAAATCCGATAATGGCATTCATCGGCGTACGAATATCGTGGCTCATGTTGTTGAGGAACGTTGTCTTGGCACGGCTTGCGGAATTGGCCATCTGGAGAGCTTGTTCCAAAGCTTCCTTGTCCTGCTTTTGTTTGCGCATTTCTTCATCAACGCAACGGAATCCGGCAACAATTTGAACGGGATTCGTCGCCGTCAACAAAAATTTGATTTGCCAATATTCAATCCGTCCAAATAATTTTGCCCTAAAATTCACATAATAAGCATTCTTACTTTTCAAATTATCAAGGATAACTTCCCTGCGCGTTTGTTCATAAAAATAATTGCGGTCATCCTTAAAAACAAACTTTTCTTTAATAATACTCAATCGATGGTGGAATTCATGTATATCAGGCCAATCTGGTATAATGCGGGGGAACACATCCGTGCACCGATAAACATTTTCGCGCATGGATACCGTATCGACATAGCACACAAGATCGAAATCTTCGGCAAGCCCTTGAATTACGGCTTGCTGCTGCAATTCCTTGCGGAGCAAATTCTCTTTATCTGCAAAACCAAGCGCTACGAACTTCGGATTAGACGAATCCCCCACCTTCACGAACTTCATTTCGCAATAGCGATTGAGGAAGTTCACGTACATGGTATTAAAGCTCTTGCGGTCCACTAGCTGTTTGCGGATATTCTCGATAGATCCCGCTTGCAACATACGTTCCCGGTAAATATCGCTTACAAACTTTTCAACATAAACAGAATAAGCCGATGAATACTTGACATTCCGTTTGAACGTTTCACCAAACGCATTCGCAGTAGCCTTGTTCATGGAGTATGGCGTAATTTCTTCTGTATCGAGATTGATGTAATAGACCGACGTATATTCGGCAGAAAGCGCTTCGATAATCGAAAGGTTGCGTTCCAGTTCTTTTTTCTGGAGAGAGAGTTCTTCGCTCAAGCTGAGTTTTTCGGATTGGTCTTTATCCACCGAAGTACTTGTCATGACAAGCGTGGTAGGGACTCCATCGGCTCTATCCAAAACGCTAAAAACCGACCGACACCAAAAATACGGGTTTTGCGCATCACGGTGTTTATAAATAAATTCACGATGATCTTCATCGGCAAGAAGTTCTTTCAAGTAGTCGATATTGCCTAACTTTTTCCACTGTTCGGAAAAATCCTCATGGACTGCATCCAAGGCATCATTAAACGCAGTCGTAAACTTGACGACCGTCTTATATTCATCGCCCTTATAAAATGGCGACTTACGAACAGCTTGAATCGTATCTTCTTCAAGATTGATGAGATAAATACTGGCAAATTCATCGCGAATTTTTTCGTTAATTTTCTTGTCTATGATTTCCGTATTTTTATTGACAAAACCTACCAAGAATTCATTTTCGTCACCAATATCAAACCGCATCACGCGAACTTCGAACCAACGGGCATACCCAAGAGCTATATCACGGAACAAATAGCGGAAATTATGTTCACGCGATAATCGATCTAGGATGTTGTCTATATTAAGGCCTTCCAATATTATTTTGCGGTCAGCCGGATGGATAATATTCATGGCCACAAAGCCGCGGTTTACATCAAGCTTTCCGCTCATCGGAAAAAGGCCCTTGAGTTCTTCTTTGCAATAAAGGGTCCTGAATGTACTCTTCGTTGGATTGAAGACAAATACGGATTCCACCTGCTCGCCAAATTTCATGACGATGCTTTCGTTCAAGTGGCGTTCAAGTTCATAGCGTTGCTTGTTGCGGATGTCCTTATCCACATTGCGCAATCGCATGACAAATCCCTTCAATCTGTTTTCTTCATCGCGGTCGGCAAAGAAACTCATCTGGTAATAAGTTTCCATTCCATCGACCAGGCACCTAAAGGGCACTGCATACGGTGAACTATTTTCAAGATTTTCTATAATAGTTTCACGACGGGTGCTTTTATAAAAAAAATCGCGATCGCTTTCACAGACCAAATTATTGCAAATAAGATTTAAACGTCTGTGGAGATTACGTTCGTGCTTCAATTCGGGAACATGCGTCACCAAGAAATCGCTTGCACGGAAAATTTCAACGTCTTTGTCCTCTGGATTTTGGGTAAGCTCAACATAACAGACGCAATCGAATTCGTCTGCAAGGGATTCTATAATGGCATTGCTTTTTTCAATCCGACCTTGCCGGTCTGCACTATTTTTTTTCATTCTTACCCCGTCCTTCATTAATATACGAAAAATAACCAAAAAGTAAGCATGTACCTGTCAAAGAAGCGATAAACATCACACAAGCATCATCGATTTCGGAAAATGGCAAAAAACCTGATTTTTCAAGTGACAACGCACAAATTTGACAGTAACGAAAGATATATTGTAACCATGCTATACCTGAAATTTGCGCTGAACCTCGAAAACCTCGCCGACGAACTGATTGAAGCCATATCCAAAGCATGGACAAATCCCTTTGAAGCCCCGGCGATTCTGTTCCCGGACCCGAAACTAGAGCAATGGTTCAGACTCAAATGGGTGCAGAAAAAGAAATCACTCCTCGGTTTCAATTCCATGATGATCGACCGCTTTCTCATGGAAATTCTCATCGGAGACAATCTCCATAAAAAAAAGCTGAACGCCGACATGTTGAGGAACGTCATTCTTGCGTACCTCGCCAAAGAGAAAGACGGCGTCCCGAATTACATGCTGATGGACGACGAAGTCAAACGCTATTTGGTCGTCGATGGCAAACTTGACGAGACGCATCTTTTTGATTTTGCAAGCAAGATGGCTTCGCTATTTTTGGAATACGAAACCAGCAGACCGAGCAACTTTATCCAAAACATTGACGGGAAATCTGCGCCCGGCATTCTCGACAAGTGGAAACAAGGAAAATTGGACACATTTTTCGGACTTGCAAATCACGAAATTTCAAGACGCGAAGCATGGCAACGCGATTTGTATTCCGCCATTTTCCACGCGCACAACGGCAAGCCCTCGCTGCTTTCCGAAGTATTCGAAAACGAAGCCAAGCGCAAGAACGGAGAACGCACGGAATACTTGACAATTCCATACTTGTACAGCGCATGCCATGACAAAGAGGGCAATGTCCGGTTCCATACGGAACGCATCGGCAATACGCCATTGTTCATTTTCGGGCTCGGCGGCATGGGACAGTTCTACCGCGTCATATTGCAAAAGTACGCCGAGACGCACGACGTTTTTGCTTACATACAAAACCCCTGTATGGAATTCTGGGAAGACGCGACAACGATTCATACGCAAGACGCAACCATCCACAGGAACTGGGTTTCACGCAACGGTCAATGGAGCGACAATTCCGGGAGTATTGACAATGTTCGCAAAAAAATGTCTATCGATATTTATGACACCGGAGAAAACAACGATGTAGATGACATCCCGGAATACACCAACGAAGAAGCGCAGTCCGAAAATACGTTGCTTTGCAATTGGGGAAAATCTGGACGCGACAATATCAAGCTCTGGTGCCAAGCAGCCAATTACGATTTCGATTTCAGGACAAGCAACGAAATCCGTGACGCGAGCAATCTCCCACACGATACGCTTTTGCATAAAGTGCAATACGCCATAGCAAACCGCATCAATACATTACCGGACTTTAGCGCAAGCGATTGCAAGGAACATGATTTTAGTTTAGATGTCACCGCCGCGCCGACAAAAATTCGCGAAATCGAAGCATTGCACACGTCCATCTGCAAGCTCATGCAACAAGGCGCCCGCGTCAACGACATTCTCGTGGTATCGCCAGCTTTAGACGATTACCGCACTGCCATCAAGACGATTTTCGACCAGACGCCCGAGCGCAAAAAATACGCAAGCGAAAACGAAAAAGACGGATTTTTACACATTCCATTTGCCATCGTCGATTCACCCGCCAGAAGTTCGCAGACCGAAAACATCTTGGAAAATTTGTTTACGATTCTCGAACAAGGAACCATCACACGCCCCACATTCTTTGCGTTGTTGCGTAACCCGGTCGTGCAGCAAACGCGCCACATCACCGAAGACGACGTGAGCAAATGGGAAAGCTGGATCGAAGGCACAAACGTCTATCGAGACCGCGAACGCAAAAAAGACGACTGGCTCGGTGGCGTTCGCCGATTGCTTCTTGCGAAAATGACAAAAAATCCCGTCGAGATTTTCCACAAGAACTCAAGCGAAACGCTGATGCCATATGCGGACATGGCGACAAGCGACAACAGATCTCTCTGCAAGTTTGTAGATTGCATCGAAACACTCCAAAAATGGATGGAATTTGCAGGTTGCGAATCTTCGAATCCAAGGAAGGTCGCGAACCTCGACAAACTCAGCGATTTCATCAGCGAATGGCTCATCATGTCTGGCGCACCCGAAGGTTTCGCCAGCGAAACAATTATCGTCAATAACGTGATGCAGGCAATCGAAGGTCTCCGCAACCAGATGGACGCCGGGCTCGAAAGTATTTCGTGGAAAGTCGTCAAACAGACGCTCCTCACCGCTGCGCAATCGTCAGCATACAGTTGCGGAACGCTGTTCGTCAACGGCATCACGTTCATGAACTTTATCCCGAACCGCATTATCCCTGTAAAGCATTTATTCTTTATCGGTGGCGATTCCATGAACTTCCCGGGTGCAAAACAGCACAACACGCTCGACCTCCGCAAATCTTGCCGCCCGTGGCCGGGCGACGATTCCCCCATTGCCAAAAGGCGTTATGCGTTTCTATGCCAGCTCATGAGCACCAGCGAAAGTTTCCACGTGAGCTACGTGAATCAGGACATCCGCAAGGACGCGGAACTTTACCCGACATCCGTTGTTAATGACATTCGAAAGTTTTTGATTCATGCTGTGAGTTGCGATAAGAACTGCGCGCCCGCCAAAAAAATCGGTCAATCCGAGGCATGGCCCGAAAATAAAATTTCGCTCGACGAAACACGCCATTTCGATGAATTGTTCACGCAAAAAAGCCTCCGCAACAAGCGTGCATTCTTGAACATGATGCAAGACGGTTTTGCGCACGTCAATCCAAAAACAGGAGCCATGCAAAGCGCTACAGAGGACATCGCCGTTAAATTGCCCGAACGCGTACCGCTGTACATGCTGAGTGATTTCTTGAAAGATCCTTTTGAATTCCGCATCAGCCAAATGCTCGCATCCTCCGACTCCGACGATCCCGAAAAACAACTGTTCGAACCCATCCATTTCGACACATTGCAGAAAAGTTCGCTCCTCAAGATGATGATTGCCGCAGAACTTTCGCATAAGTCCGATGAACTCGAAAAATTCAAGAAAGAATCCACGCTCAAGGGATACATGCCCGATGGCATTTTCGGAGCTAAACTGCTTGCAGAACTGGAAACGAACAAGGCGCAAATTCTTGCGCAGATGGGCAATTCGCTCACAAAAGAAATCAAGGAATCCTGGAGTTACAAAGCCAAAATTCAGGACATCCAACTCAGCCGCGAAAACATGGGCAAATGGACGCTTTCAGGAACGCTCGACTGGAGCGATAACGCGGATCTTGATAAAATCACGAAAATGGCATCCGTATCGTCTTCCGACAAAAATCCAAATTTGGACAAGTTCCTGCCCTCTTACGTCAAGGCACTCGCCGTCATTGCACAAAGGTCAAACGCCCCCGAGAAAGAACAAACAATTAAGCTTTTTATTTACAACGGCGACCTTTCAAAAGAAGCCTCTAGCGCAACAGTCTCCATGACACCGCACAAAGCAAGCAAAATCTTGCAGGATATTTACACCGCCGCATTCGGCAACGAGACTCAACTTCCTTACTCCAAGGCGGTTCCCGCAAGTTTGCTAGACGTATCGAGCATCATCAACATCCGTACGTTCAAGGATAAACTCTTAACAGAATCTTGGAAATACTTTGACAAGAAAACACTTTTCGACCCCATCACGGACGTCGGATTCGAGGCGAGCAACTTTACAAACCAATGGAAAGATGCAACTAAAAAGATGCGCGCGCTCATGCAATTTTCTATAGACGAAAATGCAAAACCCAAGGCAACCGAAACTACGGCAAGTAAAACGACAAAGAAGATGAAGGCATAATCATGGAAAATTTCAGTCTCCAAAAATTCGACCCTTCCCAAAGCCTTTTCATTGAAGCTTCCGCAGGCACCGGAAAAACATACACCATCCAGCTGATGGTCGCAAAGCTCATCAGTCTTGGCACACCGCTCAAAAAAATTCTCATCGTCACCTACACCGAAAAAGCGGCAGGAGAATTGAAAGACCGCATTCGAAAAAAAATAGACGAAGTTCTCGTCAGCAAAAAACTCGACAAGAGCGACGCATCTGAAAAAGAACTCGACAACGCAACACTTGCACTTTTTTCCAAAGCGTATCAGGATGTCGACAACGCCGCGATTTTCACCATCCACTCGTTCTGCCAAAAAGCGCTAAAAGAATACGCCTACGATGCGGGTAGGCCTTTTGACATGTCGATGATAGACGATGCCGAAGTCGAAAATCTCATTGAACAATTTATTCGAGACAAGTGGTGCGAAAATCCCGATTTTCAATTTTTGCTCAAGCTTGATTCCGCAAGACTCCTCACTAATAAAATCATCAACGGCCTTAAAAGCATCACGAACATTTACAAAGGGCGCGAAGGCAATCACGAAATTATCCCGCTCGACAAACCTGATGAAATTAAAGTCGGCGACACCATTTTAAGCAATGAAGACCTGCACACAATTGCCGCCGCACGCACACTTGACGACCTCCTCGCCATTCCTACATTCAGTAACGCTTTCGCCACACTCGAAAAGTATCCGTCCGAAAAATTCAGCAAGACATCTAAAAACTGTATCGCTGATTTTTTGAACACGCTCAAGCTTTGGGTGAAAGGCATCTCGCTCTATTCGGGCGTTTCATTCAAAGATTGTGAATTTATCAGAACCAGCTGGCCTTGCGATGCTTACGAAGCTTTTATCACCTTCAAAACCTTAAAAGATTTAGTCGGTTCCATCAACGGTATTCTGCTCAACAATTTTTTAATCGCGCAAGCTCCCACCGTTTTCGAAGAATGGCAAGCGTACAAGACCGAAATGAAATACCAATCGTTCAACGACATGATCCTTTCGGTACACCGCGCATCGCTCGACACAAGCAAAGGTGATTCACTGCTCAAGACGCGCCTCCGAGCGCAATACGCATACACCATCATCGACGAATTCCAAGACACGAACCAGTTACAATGGGATATTTTCAGCAACGTTTTCGAGAAAATTTTTGTTGTCGGCGACCCGAAACAATCCATCTACAGCTTCCAAAGTGCCGATGTAAACGTCTATCAAAAAGCGATTCACGAAATCAATAACGGCATGTCGTTGCAGATAAATTTTAGGTCTACGACTGGAATCATCAACGCTTGCAATAAACTTTTTAAAGGCGACTTTTTCACTCCCAACGAAGGCGCCTCCAAGCTCGTCGATTTCGAGCACTCGCTCCCGCCACAAAATACATCGCAAGTCAAGGCTCCCCCGCAAATCAACGGCAAAGAAGCTTCACCAATTTGGATCAGCGAAGAAGACATCAACGAAGTGGACTTTGCACGAGCCGCCGTAAAAAAAATTGTCGATTGGTGTACTTTTGTCGATGAACAAAAAACAGTCCTGCAGGTATTCGATAAAAAAGACTGCACAAAATACAGGAACGTCACCTTCAAGGACTTCGCCGTTCTCGCCCGCAGCCGAAGCGAAATGGAATCCATCGAAGAAGCCATGCGCTCCGCAGGCGTCCCGTTCAGCCGCTACAAAGACGGCAATTTGTTCAGTTGTCGCGAATGCGCCGAATGGATTGCCATTTTCAAAGCCATCGATGCACCCGATTTTTCGGCATGGAACAGGCGCCTTTTAAGCGAAGCTCTCATCACGGACTTTTTCAGAATTGCGCATCAAGACATCCACTACGCCGAAAGCACTGCATTCGACGACCCGAACAATCCTGTCCGCCAACAATTAAACGTTTGGCGCGAACTTTCCCAAAAGCGCCGTTACGCAGAAATGCTCGAACGCATTTACAGCGATACGCAAGTCGAAGAACGCTTGACCGAAATTTCAAGATTGCAAAACCTGGCAAGGCTCCGCCAAATAGGCAATTACGCCATCGAATACCTCTACAATCACAACTGTTCCATCGAAGACCTTGTGCGCCATTTAGAAGCGCTCGCGAACTACAACGATGACGCCGATGACGAAGACGGCAACCTTGTCGAGAAAAGCAGCGATTACGACGCGGTGCAGGTCATGACCATCCACGCCTCCAAAGGTCTCGAATTCCCCGTCGTGATTTCCGTCGCCGGATTCAAAGGCAAAAGACCGGGAACAGGCCCGTTCCTTTATCATAACCATGACGAAATCCGCCTCGGATTCAGCGAGCAGGCCAAAAGTACACGCGAAAGCGAAGAACTCGAAGAATGGAAACGACTTTTTTACGTCGATTTTACACGCGCCTCGTCCATCCTGATGTTGCCCCGTTACGAAAAATGGAAGAACGCCAAAGGCGTCAAGCCCGAATATAGATTCCTCGCAAGCTCCATCAATGCACTAATCGAAAACGCACCGGAGCTGACGGTGAAATTATTAAAGGATGACGAATGGAATCCGCAACAGTTAAGCGAAACTGTCAGGGAACGCATCCTCAAGCCGTTCAACGCCCTTTCAGGAATCGGAAACGTACTAAGCAGCGAAGAAATTACAAATAACATTATAGCGCAAAAATGCGCGATGGCAAGTTTGCAACAAAAACTCGCCGATGCAAGCATTATGCAGTACTCGTACAGTTCTCTTTCTGGCAAAGCAGATTCTCTAGTCGACACCGATGCCGGCGACCGCCTAAATCCCGAAGGTGACGAAATAGCGACATCGCGCACGCCAACAGTCCTGATCCGCGATATCGATACCGCCGCACTCAATTGCACCATTGCAGCAGACGAAGCACTCGATTACCAGACTCACCTGAACGAAACCGCCAAGCGCTTCCCGCGCGGTTCGCACGCCGGCAACGCACTCCACCGCATTTTCGAACGCACGAAATTCCAGCAGTTCGGCCAGGACCTCAAAACGCTCGAAGACGCACTCAATGATTCGCAAACAAAAAACGTCATCGAAGAAGAATTCAAGCGCGAGTCGCTCCCCATCTGGAATCATCGAGACACATGGATCGACATAGCCACGCGTTATCAGTGGAATACGCTCAACGCAAGACTCCCGGTCATCGCAGGCAGTTTGACAACGCCACAAACATTCGCGCTCGTCGATATTCCGCTTAGCGACCATAAACCCGAATTGCAATTCAACCAGAACGCCAGCGACGAAATCGACGATGCTAACGAGATGCTCGCACTTGCCGAAAACGATGCGTACAACGAGGAGTCCGTGGATTCTGGAAATTGCACAATCAATGCAAGACGTGCCGACAGCGACCTTCTCAAACGTTTCTGCAAAGGTTTTATCGACTTGCTGTTCGTCCGCACCGTGAACGGCCAAAAACGCTATTCCATTCTCGACTGGAAATCGGACATGCTCGAAAACAACACCTACACGCCCGAAGCGCTCAAGGAAAAAGTCGATAACGACTATTCCATCCAGCGCGTACTTTACAGCTATTGCCTAATCCAATGGCTCAAGCAGTTCTATGGCAAAGGCACTCCCGAAAACTTGAGCGAACCGGAAATTTTCGAACAACATTTTGGCGGCATCTATTATGCGTTCATCCGCGGCACCGAAGGCGGCACGCCCAAAGGCATTTACGCACAGACGTGGAAAAGCTTTGACGACCTCAAATCCGCCTACAAAAAAATCAAGGAACTGATGAGCAAGCCCTCCCACATCAAGGAGGAAATCTAGAATGGACAAAATAATTCTCGCCACCGAATCGATTGACGAATTCATCGACGCCCTCATCGAAATGCGCGGGCTCGTTCCGCTCGACAAACATCTGCTCCACCTGCTTTTTGAAATCAAGAACGACATTCCGCTCCAGACGCAAAAGTTCCTGACGCTCTGCCTCTCGCTCCTCGACGACGGCAACACGCGCGTACCACTAGACGCAACGCAATTTGCAGACATGTGGAACCGCAAATGGAACGGCCTCGTGACGCTCCGCATCAGCACCGCCGACGAAGACATTGACGAAAGTTCATTCGCAAGCGCATCCGACTTCGCAAACATCATCAACGAAGGCACCCAAGATATCTTGGCAAACGATTTTTCTGCCATCACCGAAACCCGCGATACAGACACCGAATCCACCGAAGACGATTTAGGAAAACCGTTCGTCCTCGCCAAGCGCCCGAACGGCTCGCACCTCTATTTCACCAAGCATTTCGATGCCAAATGCGTCATCGAGAAATCTGCGAAGAATTTATTCAAAAACGGATGTACGCCAAGTAACGAACAAATCGCCGCATGCACCCAAAACGTAGCCGACATCTGCAAACCGCTCGCCAACAGTAAACCATTTCTCATCAAGAAGCGTCAAGCCGAAGCCATCATCCGCGGGCAAACCGAAAATCTCGTCATCACCGGCGGCCCGGGCACCGGCAAGACGACCGTCGTCCTCTACATTCTGTGGAACCTGCTCGCAAGCCACAACGAAATGCTCGACTGGAACATCTATCTCGCTGCACCGAGCGGCAAAGCCGCCGACCGCATGCGCGAAAGCCTTATCGACGGACTCTCGAGAATCAGAGACGAACAAAAGAACGGCGACAACGAACGCATTTTCCGCAAGCTGAACGAACTCGAAAGCAGCACCATACACCGCCTGCTCCGATTCTCCAAAAGCAACGGCGGCTTCATGTTCAATCACGAAGAGCAATTCCCCAAGAATTCCATCTTCGTCATTGACGAAGCAAGCATGATCGACATCGAAATGTTCGCCGCGCTCCTCGAAGCCATCCCCGAAGGCGCACGCATTTTCATTCTCGGCGACCCGTTCCAGCTCCCCTCCGTCGATTCCGGCGCCGTCCTCGGCGAAATCCTCAAAGTACAATCCGACAAAAATTTTTCAGTCAAACTCAACGAATCCAACCGCTTTGACGACCGCTCGAACATAGGCAAACTCGCAAGCGAAATCAAGGAAGTCGCCGAAACAAAAGACAACACCAAGTTCGTTCCGCACAAGTTCACAAGCAGCGATACCTCCAACGACATCGCAAACGAAATTACCACAACCTTCAAGGATAAAGTCTTCTACAGGAAACTCGAAACCGACAATACGCCCCTCTCCAAAAAAGAAGAAGACAAACGCATCGAAACATTCATTGCCGAATGGTCCCGCGATTTCGCCAAACTCCCCGAGTTAGCCGAAAACATCCATCCAGAGCGCACCGGCACCGAAACCGATGACCCAGAACACCGCGAAACCGCCCGTCGCAACGCAATCTGGCAACTCTCGTTGACAAAACGGATCCTCTGCGCCGAACGCCGCGGCCTCCGCGGAATTGAAAACATCAACAAAAAAGTTTGCAGCAAAATAAAAAACCTTTGGCGCATACAAAATAAAAAACAAGGCAAAAACATCCAACGGGACGACTCCGGCTACTTTCCCGGACAACTTCTCATCATCACCAAGAACCAGGAAATGTTCAAGCTCTACAACGGCGACACCGGAATCGTCGTCTTCGACGGCAACACCCCCTGCCTCATGCTAAAAAAAGCGCCACCACAAACAAACAATGGCAGCGCAAAAACCCGTGACGACTTTGTCTTCTATCCGCTCTCCGTCCTCCCCGAAGATTCCATCACCACCGCGTTCGCCATCACCATCCACAAATCCCAAGGCTCCGAGTACAAACATGTCACCATGTTCCTGCCCACAAAAATCGGACACCCGCTCCTCACAAACCAAATAATTTACACAGGCATCACCCGCGCCAAGGAAAGCGTCACCATTATCGCAAATGACGACATTTTCAAAGCCGCCGTGACCACCGTCAGCGAGCGCAACACCGGAATTTCGCTATAGTTTTGATTTCTTTTGTTCCCACGAGCACTTTTCTGTATATATTTAAGTAAGAAATAAATAAACAAAGGAAGGATCATGGCAACAATTAAAGAACTCAAAGAAAATGGCGCCCCCCGTTTTAAAGTCCCGGGCAAAGATGCAATCTACGATGCGTTCGACCAGTTCCTCGCGGAGAACTTCCTCGGCGAAAACGTCCAGACAATCGCCCCCGCACCGACCAACGGCGCCGAATTCGCCCCACAGGCCGTTGCACTCTATGAGCTCGCCAACACCACCAAAGGCAACGTCGGCCTCTGGAAAGCAGGCACCGGCACCTCTTCCAAAAATTGGGACATGAGTTTTTTGCAGGGTATCCTGAACCAGTTCTCCACCCTCCCGGCCGCCACCCGCGGCAAAACCGTCTCCGAAATCAAGGAACAGCTCGAAGACTTCGCCTCCAAGAAGTTTGCCAAGAATCCCGCGAACGCACGCAACGGACTTTTGCACCTCTGTAACCCGAATATTTACCCCCCGATTTACTCCTTTGCAGACAAACTTGCCATTTGCAAGGAACAATCCCGCCTGCTCGAAGATTTCAAACTTTCGAACCGATGGGACAGCGGCCTTTTGAAACTCAAAGTCTTCCGCAAAGACGGCTACGTCGCCATCCAGACAGACGAACAACTTTGCTGGATTTTTGACAAACTTGCAAACATGCACAAAATCGAAGACGAAGAATTCGAAGTCTTCATGAAAAACTACTTCACCGCCCCGAAAAAATCTACAGCGAAGAAGAAATAAACAAAGCGACACTCTACACTCGTCACCCTGACGTACACACACTCGTCACCCTGAACAAAGTGAAGGGTCCTGTTATTTCTTGTCACCCCGAACTCGTCATCCTGACGACTGTAAGGAGGAAGGATCCAGTTACATTTCACATATAACATCGCCCACGGTTCCGTGGGCGATTTTTATTCCCTAAAACACTGATTTTTCATATTTTCTCCGGACGTCTCGACCACCTTCGTTTTGAACTGTCGCAAAATTTGCGACAGTTGGGATATCCTTGAACTCCATTGTCAATAGGTTCGTGGTCAAAAAAGTCGTTGTCAAACACAAAATCGATATAAAAAATATCGAAAATAGGTTTGGTTGGACGAAAATTGATGGGGTAAGCTTTCCCCACGCTCGCACCTTGTTGCTCGCTACCCCTTCTCCTAGGGGCTCCGCCCCTAAAACCCCGATTGCGTCCGCATTGCGGTCGTATTTGCTTATAGTTCCTTAAAGTTGACAAAGAACCCATTGATATTTAAAAAATCTCCGCTACATAAACGCTAATCCAAAATTCGTACGTCGTTCCAAAGAATTGCGACCTACCTGGATTTCTTTCCACGATTCCCTGTAATTATCCGCTAGTGATAATTCAGGTTTCGGTTTGTATGCGAAGTCGGATTTTGAAATGAAATTGATGAACCCTGAAATGTTTTCCCTGTAATGCAGGGCGAAATTTACGGCATCAATCTCTTTGTCCTTGTCGTTGGAGTTTTGCTTGTTGTAAAGCACGTGATCCAAGTTGCACGACATGTAGTAGGCGTTATAGGGGACTTTCCAGATTGTCGGTGTGCTCGCCAAACGCAAAAGGTTTTTCGCCTTTCTTGAATTGCGCTCGATGATATTTTCCCGAACAGGGCATAGGATTTTGTCCAGAGTGTAGAAGGGTGCGTCCACATTGCCCTGCACTACATAGGTTTCCGCGACAAACGCTCCATCGGTATCTACGATGTGGATGATGCGTTCGAAATGCTCCGGTTTCAAGCGGTAGGAATCGGCCCACCTCTTGACGACCTCGGCAATCTTCTTCGTGATATCTGCTGTGCCGACTTTTTGGTGCGTGTCCTTGTCGAAATGGCGGGAAAGGAGCACGCCGAGGGCGGTTTCGTCGGAGGGACCTTCTACAATTACGAATATGACTTTTTTACGAGGCATTGGAACCTCCGGCAAGTTTGAAGGCCAGGGCGATTTCGGAATTGTTTGTTGATTCGTAAACGGGTTCGCTCTGTTCGCCCAGGATGATGTCGCGATAGTAGAAGTCGCGCAGGTTGTTGGTCGTCTTCACGCCGCTGAAGCGGATGTACCTGTTCATCGGGTTTGTGGTAGTGAACA